>OCTA010000138.1_pt1 | contig 68490 bp, 50 predicted proteins | sample 1538991 | NCBI WGS metagenome assembly OCTA01 (sample SAMEA3539302, study PRJEB22396) | soil metagenome | biome: tundra; feature: field; material: soil | place: USA | collected 2010-05 | depth 0.15 m
GGCCATCGAGTTGACGCTGTCGGTGAGATCCTTCCAGGTCCCGGCCACGCCGCGCACGACCGCCTGACCGCCCAGCTTGCCCTCGGTGCCGACCTCGCGCGCGACGCGCGTGACCTCGCCCGCGAAGGCGTTGAGCTGATCGACCATCGTGTTGATGGTCTGTTTGAGCTGCAGGATCTCGCCGCTCACGTCGACGGTGACCTTCTTCGACAGATCGCCGTTGGCGATGGCCGTCGCCACGTCCGCGATGTTGCGAACTTGCGTGGTCAGGTTGTTGGCCATCGAGTTGACGCTGTCCGTGAGATCCTTCCAGGTCCCGGCCACGCCCGGGACCTGGGCCTGACCGCCCAGCCGTCCTTCGGTGCCAACCTCGCGCGCGACACGCGTGACCTCGCCCGCAAAGGCGTTGAGCTGATCGACCATCGTGTTGATGGTCTCTTTCAACTGCAGGATCTCGCCGCTGACGTTGACGGTGATCTTTCGCGACAAGTCGCCGTTGGCGATGGCGGTCGACACCTCGGCGATGTTGCGGACCTGCGCGGTCAGGTTGCTGGCCATGAAGTTGACGTTGTCGGTCAGATCCTTCCAGGTTCCACCGACGCCCGGCACCTGCGCCTGGCCGCCCAGCTTGCCTTCGGTGCCAACCTCGCGCGCGACACGCGTGACCTCCGAGGCGAAGGCGTTGAGCTGATCCACCATCGTGTTGATGGTGTCCTTGAGCTCGAGGATCTCGCCCCGCACGTCGACCGTGATCTTGCGCGAGAGATCGCCGCGGGCGACCGCCGTCGTCACCTGCGCGATGTTGCGAACTTGATCGGTCAAGTTGCCGCACATGGCGTTCACGCTGTCGGTCAGATCCTTCCAGGTGCCGGCGACGCCCGGCACGATGGCCTGTCCGCCCAGGCGCCCCTCGGTGCCGACCTCGCGCGCGACGCGCGTGACCTCGCTGGCGAACGAGCGCAGCTGGTCGACCATCGTGTTGATGGCCTCCTTGAGCTGGAGGATCTCGCCCCGCACGTCGACGGTGATCTTCTTCGACAGGTCGCCGCTGGCGACCGCGACGGTCACCTCCGAGATATTGCGGACCTGCCCAGTCAGGTTGCTGGCCATCGAGTTGACGCTGTCGGTGAGATCCTTCCAGACGCCGCTGACGTCCCGGACCTCCGCCTGACCACCCAGTTTGCCGTCGGTGCCGACCTCGCGGGCGACTCGCGTGACCTCGGAGGTGAAGACGCCGAGCTGCTTGATCATCGAGTTGACGATGGTGGCCGACCGCAGGAACTCGCCCTGCAGGGATCGACCGTCGACGTCGAGCCGCATGGTCTGCGACAGATCGCCCTGCGCGACCGCCGCCAGCGCGCGCGTGACCTCGGTCGTCGGCCAGAGCAAGTCGTCGATCAGCGTGTTGACGGACGTCTCCATGTCCGCCCAGGAGCCGGTTTGCCGGGGGAAGCGAACGCGCTGCTTGGTCTTACCCTCCTTGCCCACCACCTGGCCCACGCGATCGAGCTGGGCCGCCATCTTCTGGTTGGCCGCGACCACCTCGTTGAGGGCGTCGGCAATCTTGCCCTCGATCCCGGTCCAGTGGCCGGGGAGCCGAACCGAAAAATCTCCGTCGCGGACGGCCAGCAGGACGTCCAGGAGCTCGCGCATCTCGAGATGGGCGACCGGGGGCGGCGGACCTCCGCCGCTCTTGGATTCGGCCTTGCTCGCTTGCGTGCTCGCCATCCTAGGCTCCCTGGATATTGGAGGCTCTGTCTGCTGCTAGTTGAGCATCGGTCTCTCGCCGTCGGCTGAGGTCGACGAAGACCGCCACCTTCTTGCGGACGATCTCGGCGTCGAGCGGCTTGACCAGATAGTCCGCGCCACCGGCCGAGTACGCGCGGTGGATCTCCTGCGGATCATCGCCAAAGGCGGTCACGAAAATGATCGGAATGTCGCGGCTCCGTTCGAGGTCCTTCAGGTGGACCGCCACGTCGAGGCCGTTCATCCCCGGCATCGCGATGTCGAGGAGCGCCACCGCGAAGGTCTCCCGCAGCGCGATGCTCAGGGCTTCCTCTCCCGAGGTCGCCGTCACCAGGCGGTATTCCGGCCGTTCGAGGATGGCTTTGAGCGAGAACAGGTTTTCGGGCCGATCGTCGACGAGCAAGATATTGGCGACCTTGACGTCCTCGGTCTTGCCGACCCGCGCGATGGCCGGCACGGTGAAGAACATCGTGGTCCCCTGCCCCGCCGTGGTCTCGGGCCAGATTCGACCCCCGTGGGCTTCGACGATGGCCTTGCAGATGGTGAGGCCGAGCCCCGTCCCGCGGCGATCCTTCTTTCGTGCCTGCCAAAATCGATCGAACAGATGCGGCAGCGCCTCGGGCGCAATACCCATCCCGCTGTCCTTGACCCAAAAGAGAATCTCATTCGACCGCGCGCTGGCACCCACGGTCACCGCCCCCCCCGGGCTGGTGAACTTGATGGCGTTGCCCACCAGGTTCTCCAGCACCTCGAGGATGCGCTCTTCGTCGGCCTCGATGGGCGGCAGCTCCGGCGAGATATCGGTGGAGAGGATGATGGAGGCGTCGGCGGCGAGGCTCTGCTGCGACTCGAGCGCCGCCAAGATCATGTTCGCGGTCTCCACCTTCTGCGTGTTGATGGCAAACCGTCCGCCTTCGATCGCGTCGATCTCCAGCAGGCCCTGGATCAGGCGATTGGCGCGTTGCGCCCCCCGAATGATCCGCTCGGCGGGCCGCCGCGCCGAGGAATCGGGAAGCCGCTGCAGCAGGCTACTGGCCGCCAGCGCGATGACGTTGATCGGGTTTCGAAGATCGTGGGCGACGATCCCCAAGACGTCCTCGCGCGATCGAATTCCCTCCCGGAGCGCGTCCATCTCCGCCTGTCGCACCACCGCCGCCGCCGCATGCGGCGCGAGGCGGCCCAGCAGATCCATCTCGGAGGCCGAGGTGGCACGATCTTCGCGCGCACCCAGGTAGATGATCCCAACCAGGCTGTCCGGCCCGGCCAGAGGGACGCAGCACAGGCCGCGCACACTCTTGTCTCGAATGAACTCGCTCTTGCAGGGGGCGTCCATCCCGCTGGATAGAAAAACGGGCGACGTCGATTTCTCGCCAGGCCCCCCCGGCAACCCTTCCGTCACCGGCAGCGAGAAGGCCGCCGCGACCTCCTCTTCAAGACCGATGGCCGCCCGCGATCGCAGGCGGTCGCCATCCCGAAGCCGCAGGACCGCCACGTCGACCGGCACGATGTCGACGAAGACCTCGAGCAACTTGTGAAGGAGATCATCGACGCTGGCGCAGCGGGGAACCACCGAGGCAAGTCGGTCCAGGGCCTGGGCCAGACGGCGCTGTTTCTCACCTTCGACGGTCGCCCTCACCCGCGCGCACTTTTCTTGTTCGAGCTCGCGCGCGCGATCGTCGGGTGGGCTGGGAGCCTCGGTATGGACCCTCTCGCTGGTCATGGGATTGGGCCCGATCGCCTGGTGCCCTGTGCGCGACGGGCGCGGTCCAGGGCCTCGACGTCTGCCCGCCGAAACAGGCGCACGCCCCCCACCGTGCTGATGAAGGGCAATCGTCCATCGCGCGCGAGCAGACGCACCATGTCCACGGAAACACGAAGGATTCTACCGGCATCCGCCGCCATCATGAGATCGTCCGGGGCTTCAAGCGTCCTTGAGGTCATCCCTGCTCCAGGAGTGCCGAATATGGCGCCTGAATCTATAAAACCTGATTGGCTGCGGGCAAGACCAAAGGACGAAATTTTCTGTTTGGCCTCTTATCCGTGGACAGACCGTGTGGATTTCGTCACGAAACCCAGACCTCGATCCCTGGGAGTAAGGGCACATCTTGACGAAGGCTCATCCGTTTCCAGTTTGTGCAAAACCATGACCCAACGAATTGCGATGGCGGGCGCCCGGAAGCACCGGGCGTCTATCGTGAAGCGGTCGGCACGGGGAGAGCGCATCAAGATCACCCGATACAATAAGATCGCGGGTGGAGACGGATCCCCCTGACGACGCGCTATCTCAGGATGCGTGGCCCTCGCCCCGCGGCGTGGCTCGAAAGACCTCGCCGGGGTCGAGGCCCAGTTTTTTGACCGTCAGATCGTCGGGCATCCCGGTCGCGGGCAGATTGTTTGCGCGCTGGAACGCCCTCAGCGCCTTGCGCGTCGGATCGTCGAGCTTGCCCGACCGGTCGTCCTTCGCCAGGTCCCCCCTCGAAGCCAGCTTCCCTTGAATGGCTTCGACCGCCTCCGGTTTTAGCAGGCCCACCGGCGACGTCGCGAGCGGCGGGGCGCCCGCGCGCGCGTCGGACTTGAGCGTCACGACCGTGGGGTGGTCGGCTCGGGTCGGGCCTTTGTCTTTGGCGGGTGGATCCTCTTTCTTGGCGGCCGGCGCCGCGCCGGTATCGCTGGCCGTGTGGGTATGACCGCAGCCGAGCACACCACTTCCCAGCAGGGAGGCCGTCAGCAACGTCAAGAGCGCGCGGGTCCACGTCATGACTTGCTCGGCTGCGCCTTGGGCGGACCCTGGTCCTTCTTCACCGCGTTCTTGGCCTGTTCGAGGACTCCCTCTTTCTTCTCCGCGGTCGGCGGAGGCAAGTTCTCGAAGCCCGAGGCCAACCCTTGCACGAAGGCGTTGCGCATGACCCCCAAGATGGTCGGCCAGAGTTGAACGTCCGGGTCGGTCAGCTTTCCCTTGAGGGGGATGGTGGTGGCCACCGCGTTTCGATCGGGCACCCGATCGGACGCCATTCGAACGGTCTTGTCCGCCAACCAGGCCTTCATCCGATCCCAGACGCCTGCGTCGGTCGGTCGTATCTCGATGTTTTTCAGGACCGGCTTGACGCCGCCCGAGAGCATGCCGTCCTTGGACACGAACTCGGCGAAGACATCGATCGTCCCTTTGCCGGCCTGCAGATGCGTCTTCGGCTCGATGAACTCGTACAGCTCGCCTGCCCTCAACCCTTTTTCAGAGAGCTGACCCGCGAAGCTCAAGGGACTGGCGAATGGATCGGCCGAGACGAAGAGGTCCAGATCCCCGCTGCGTCCGAGGACCCCGTGCGCGCTCACGCTGGCCGGTCTTCCATTGGCCAGACCGGGACGGGTCGCCAGATTCTGGGCGACCAGCTCGAGGCGATGCACCCAGAGCTGCGCCTCCCGCGGGCCCGCCCCTTCGCGAAATAGAATCTCGCCGCCCAGGATCTCGATTCGATCGACCTTGAGCGCGGTGACCTTCTGCAGCTGCTCGCTCAGGTCCGGGGCTTTCGTCGATCCGGATGCGGTTTTTTTCTGGGTGATGATGATCTTCGGATTGACCAGCCGAAGGCCGGCCATCAAACGGAGATGCAAGAGCTCCCGCCAGCTGATTCCAAGATGCGCATGCTCGACGTAGACCAGCGGATCTCGATCGGCGACGTCGCTCTTGTCGCCGCCCGCGGGCACCTCGATCAGCTTCAGGTGGTTGATGTCGTAGCCCGGGCTGAAGAGCGTGACGTGTACGCTCTTGAAGTCCCCGCGGAACCCCTCCATTTGATCGAGTGCCTTGCGGGTTTCGTGCGTCGCCAGCGGATCCAAGATCAGGCGAATGACGATCGTGAGACAGACGACGATGCCCAGCGTCACCAGCGGGATCAGGATGCCCTTCGGCATTTTGTGTTTGAGCACGCTAGGGACTCGTTCCGAGCGAAAGGTAGGCTCTCGCGTCCTGTGAGGCCTTCGAGATCAGGCGATGGCTGCGCAACGCGCCGCGGTTGGCGCGGACAGCCGCGATGCTTCTCAAGGTGTTCCAGCCGGCGCTGGCGCGGGTCCGGATCGTCGGAGCGCCCACCGCTGTAAGGTAAGCGCCGAACATCAGCACCATCAGAGCCATGGCCGCCAACCCGACCCGCGCCCCACGCCGCCGCGGTACCTCCAGAACGGCTTCGAGGGGCACCTCGGCGTGCTTCAGCGAGGCGTCCGGCGAGCTCTTCTTCTTGATCCGGAGCTGTATCGGCAGGAGGCCCTCTTCGACGAGGGCCCGATCAAGCGCCTCCGAGTAGGCCAGGATCGAGGGGTAGCGGTCCTCAGGCGACTTTGCCATGGCGCGGAACAAGACGGCCTCGAGCGCCCGGTATTTCCCGTCGTCCGTCAACGCCAAGGGATACTGGTTCGCGACACAGTGAAGAAACTCGACCGGGGTCGTCGCGGTCCAGGGCAGGCGGGCCGACATCAGTAGATAGGTGATGACCGCCAGCGCGAACTGGTCCGAAGGCGCTTCGACGTCTTCGTGCCGACCCTCCGCCTGCTCCGGCGACATGAACTCCGGGGTTCCCATGACCATGCCTTTGCTGGTCACGTGGTTGAGGTTCCGCGCCTTGCAGATCCCGAAGTCGATGACCTTTATGAGCGGGGCCCGGCCGGCGCGGGGAACGACCATGAGGTTCTCCGGCTTCAAGTCGCGGTGCACGATCCCCAACTTGTGCGCGGCATCCAGCGCAGACGCCACCTGCCGAACGATCTCCGACACCTCCGCTACCGAAAACGTCTTTGTCGTCAGGACCTCGGCCAGATTCTCCCCAGGCAGGTACTCCATCACCAGGTAGGGCCGCCCATCGGTCGTGAAATTGAAGTCGAGGAGGCGGATGACGTTGGGATGGTGGATGCTGGCCATCACCATCGCCTCGGTGCGGAATCGCGCCGTCGCTTCCTCGTTGTTGACGACTATATCCGGGCTCAACACCTTCACCACCACTTCGCCGGGCATCTGTGGGTGCGTCGCGACGTGAACATCCCCCATACCCCCGCGGCCGAGGCACCGGCCGAGTAGATAGGCGCCGCCCAACAGCGTGCCGGGCGCCAGCTGGTGCGCCTCGGGCTTTGCGATCGGGTGCGGGGTGCTCGCGACGCGAGCGAAAAGAGGGGATGGGACCGACATGGTGCCGAGATCCCTCTCAAGTTCCGTGCCATCGCTGGTGTGGAGACTGGACCTGCCCACCGCCCCTCAACTCGTGCATTCACTTGGCGTGCGGCGCGTCGACCTGGGCCGCGCGGTCACCTCCAGGTAACAGCTCCGCTTGGCGTGTCACGAGTGGGTGGGGACGGTAACGTTCCGCATCCTGGATATTGGCGAGGGACCCGCGACTCTTGATTCAAGAAAACCCGGACCTAGGTTGCCGGCTGTAGCTGTCTTGATCACACAACCAAGGAGACCACATGAAGCTCGCCCGTATTTTCGTCATGGCCCTGGCCGTCCTGCTCCCCGCCTCTTGGACCGTCGCGAAGGCCGCCGACGGCGACTCCGACACCAAGACTGAGACGAAGACCTCGAAGAAGGTGAAGAAGAGCAAGAAGACCGACGGGAGTGGCGAGACGAAGACCAAGACCGAGACCGAGACCGACACCAAAACGGACAAGAAGTAAGACCGACAAGCAGTAAGACCGACAAGCAGTAACTCCAGGGCCGGGCCCGACCTCGTGTCGGCCCGGCCCTTTTCTTCGACGCCGGGCCTTCACACCCGCAACATCGGACCGAGCAAGACAGCCGCGAAACCCGGCAGGCGCCAACCGCGATCCTCGGATTCGGGCTCGGCGCACCCGCAGCCGCCGTATCGGGGATCCTCGCTCGACCAGAGCATCCGCCAGGCGGTGTGGCCAGGCTCGGCGGGCGGCGACAGGAGCGGCTCGGCGGGACACGGAAGGTCCAGATCCGCGCCCAGATTCACCACCAGCAGGCGATCTTCCGAGTGAGCCCCGGCGGCCGGTCCGTCGACGAAATAGCGCAAAATCCCGCAGGTCGGTGTCAAGGAAGCGACCTCCAGCGAGACGCCGGCGCGGCCGTATCCCCCCACGGTCGAGTCGGAGCGACGGAGCGCCAGGAGATCGCGATGAAGCTGCAGCGGGCGCTGGTGCGCCGGCAGCTCCCGTTCTTCCCAGTGCAAGCGGCTGGCCTCGAAGAGCTCCGGCGAGGCGGGGTCCGGCAAGAAATCCCGATCGGCCGCCGCGATCCCTTGGAACTGCGACATGAAGTCCAGCCGCCCCTGGCGAACCAGCTTGGCCAGCTCCGGCTTCTGATCGGCAAAGTAGTGAAACGGCGACGAGGCGTTCCATTCTTGCCCCTGAAACAGGAGCGGCGTCCAGGGGCCGAGGCACAGCAGCGCGGTCATGGCCCGATGGCACCCGGGGCTGCTCTCTTGCCAGACCCGCTTGCCCCAGAGCGAGTTGGCCACCTGATCGTGATTCTCCAGGAACCCGATGAAGGCGGCCGGCGGCAACCCGCGCGTCGAACGACCGCGGCGCATCTTCTGCCAGGCCGAGCGCTGGCCCTGAAAGATGAACCCGTGCTTGGCGGTCGCCAGCCATTCGTTGGCCGTTCCAAAGTAGTCGCCGTAATAGGCCTGGCGGCGACCGGTCAGCGCGACCAGCGCGCTGTGGTGAAAGTCGTCGTTCCAGAGCGCGTCGAGGCCATGGCCCCCGACCTCGGGCGAGCGCAGGAAGGTGGTGTCCTGAGGTCCGTTCTCGCCGATGATCAGCAGGCGGCGACCGCCCGCGACCGCGCGCGCCCGCCGGGTGAGGGCCGCCGCGATGTGCTCGGGAGACTTGTCGTGAAGATTCTGGGTCGCATCCAGCCGCAGCCCATCCAGGTGGAACTCGTCGATCCAATAGGCGGCGTTGTCCATGACCAGCGTCCGCACCGGCGCGCAGCTCTCGCCGTCGAAATTGAGGGCCCGGCCCCACTCGGTGGCCTGCTCCGAACAGTAGTGGGGCGAGACTTTCTCGAGGTAGTTCCCGTCCGCGCCGAAATGGTTGTAGACGACGTCGAGGATCACCCCCAACCCCAGCGCGTGGGCTTGGTCGACGAAACGCCGGAAATCGTCGGGCGTTCCATAGAGGCGGGTGGGCGCAAACCAGGCCACGCCGTCGTAGCCCCAACCGTAGCGACCGGCAAACTCGGCCACCGGCATCAGCTCGATGACGGTCGCGCCCAGCTCCTTGAGGGCGGGCAACCTGGCGGTCGCCCCGGCCCAGTTTCCCTCCGGGCTGAAGGTCCCGACGTGCAGCTCGTAGATGACCTCGCCGTGCAGCGGCAGCCCGGTCCAGGCCAGATCGGTCCAGACGAACGTCCGCGGATCGACGATCTCCGACGGGCCGTGGGGCCCGTCGGGCAGAAATCGGGAGACCGGATCGGGGAACCCCTCCCCCTCGCCGTCGAGTCGATATTTGTATCGGGTGCCCGCGCCGATGCCGTCGATCAGGGTCGACCAATATCCGTCGCCCTCCGGGCTCAAGGAACGGACCTTGGCGTCGTTGCCGAGCAGGAGCTCGACCCGGCGGTGGCCCGGCGCCCACACGCGAAAGTCGACGCCGCTCGAGACCACCTCGGCCCCCTGGGCCAACCGACGCGACCGAGCTTGCCCCGTCGCGCCGGATTTCGTCGCGCCGGATCTCACGAGACCGTCTCCAACAGAGCGACGGGCAGATGTTCGAAGACGGACGCCAGCGGCAACCCATCGCTGCCCGCGGGCCAGAGGCGTCCCGTCAGGCCGTCGCGGAACCGCCGGCCCGACAGCTCGGGTGGAAGCGCGATGCGCGTGTCGCCCCAGGCCTGACCGATCGGCGAAGCCGCGCCCAGGGTCGCAAAGAATCGGCCCGCGATCGCCAGCACCGCTTGGTCGCCGTCGGTGCGGGCGAAGGCAAACACATGTTCGGCCGCCGTCCCCTGGGCCGCCAGCGGCTGGTACGCCCCCCGTTCGAACAGGACGCGGCGGGCCCGGCGGAGCCGCAAGGCCGCCGCGGTGACCCACAGCTTGATCCGGCCGTCGGCGGGCGCCGCGAACCAGCCCGCGATCGGCTCGGCGCCCCTGCCCTCCACCTCGCCCAGCATGGCGCGGAGCCAATCGTGGCGTCGGCCGAAATCGACCAGTCGGCGGTTGTCGGGATCGACCAGCGAGAAGTCCCACAACTCTGTCCCCTGGAAGAAATCGGGTATCCCCGGCGCGGCGATCTTGAGGATCACCTGCGACAAGCTGGTACACAGGCCGGCCGGAACAAGGGCCCGCGCGAAGTCTTCGACGCTTTTCAAGAAGACGCCGCTCCGCAGCGGATCGAGAGCCGCATTCACGAACGCTTCCGCGGCGGCGTCATACGCCGGATCCGGGTTGATCCAACTGGTGCGCACCTTGGCCTCGTGTCGCGCCTTGGTCATGTAGGCGCGCACCCGATCGGCGAAATCCGGCTCGCTCTCCCAGCCCCCAAGGGGCCAGGCGCCGACCAGCGTTTGATAGAATAGATACTCCTCGGCGCTGTCGGGAGCCGCCAGGCCGTCGACGTCGGTCCGGTGCTCCCCGTTCAGCGTCGACCAGTGGGTGGCCGCTTTCGCCCACCCCTGCGCGATCTCCGACAGCAGGTAGAGTCGCGCCCGCAGATCCTCGCCGCGCTTGGTGTCGTGGGTGGCGGTCGCCGACAGCGTGTGGGGCGAACGCGCCTGCCGCGCGTGCAGGCTGCGGTGAACATCCGACGGCGTCCGTCCGGCTCGCCCGGGGTGACACCCGACCTCGTTTTCCGCGACGAGCGGCAGGTAGCGGTAAAAGGCGGTGTCCTCGATCCCCTTGGCGACGACCGGCCCGGTGAGTTGCTGAAACCGCGTCACCAAGGTCCGTCGCTCCTCGACCTGCGCTGGGTCGAGCTCGGGCGGATCGCGGCAAAGCAGGACCGACTCGATAAAATCGAACAGGGAAGCGTTGAGGAGCGGGTTGCGCCGCCGCGCCGCCGCGACGGCGCGCCCGATGACCGCCCGGTCCCCCGCGCTGACCTCTCGGTCGTCCCGGCGGATGTAGGTCCTGTACACCGGGAAGGACGCGATGACCTCGCCCAGCGCCGCCTGGAGGTGATTCAAGGTGAAATCTCGCGTGTACCGATGTTGCTCCGAGACCCGGTCGAGGCGGCGCGCCAGCACCGTCAGCTCCGCCGCCAACGTCGTCTGCAACACGAGGCGCTTGCTCTCCTGCGCCACCTCGTCGAACGACGCGGGGCTCCCGAACTCGGCCGCCGTGGCCCGCAGCTGGCGCGCACCGCCCGCCTGAATGAAGAGATCGCCCAGGATGGGGATGAAGTCGTAGCCGGTGGTTCCATCGGCCAGCCAACCGGGCGGCAGCGTCTCGTCGGGGCCCAGGATCTTCTCCACCACCACGAACGGGCGCGGATCGGCCTGCCGGCTCAGATTGGCCAGGTACTGCTCCGGATCGGAGAGGCCATCCACGTGGTCGATCCGGAACCCCGTGAAGGCCGGATGGGCGGCGATCTGGAAGGGCAACGCATGCACGTTGGCGAAGACCGCCGGATCTTCGACCCGCACGGCCGCCAGATCGTTGATGTCGAAGAAGCGGCGGTAGTTGATCTCGTGCGCCGCCACCCGCCAGTTGGCCAGGCGGTAGGATTGCTCGTCCAGCAGCCGTTCGAGGCGATCGAAGCTGCGCGGATCGCCGCGAACGCCGTTCACCTCCTCGACGACCTTGGCGATCGCGGCCCGGAATGCCTCGCTGCCGTCCGCCAGCGCCGCCAGGCGATGCTTGATGGCCTCTTTCTCGTGGCGGTGCTCTACGAAACGGGTGGCTCCCGCCCGACGCAGCGGCGCCAGGGTGTGCACCAGCGCGCGCAGGATGCTCTCGAGCTCGATGACCGTCGGATCCTCGCCCGCCAGGCGGGCGCGCAGCTTTTCCAGCGCCGGTTCGAGGACCAGGCGCCAGCTCTCCGCGCCGAGCGGCAACCGCCTCTGCCCGAAGGCCAGAAAGAAGCGCCCCGCCTCGAACCCGATGGCGAGGCCCCCCTCGAGCACCCGCCCGTACTGCTCTTCGAGGAACGGCAGCAACACCTTCCCCACCAGCTCCGGTTTGGGGGGCTCCCAGTCGATGTCGAAGGTGGCGGCGCACGGCGAATCGCGCCCGTCTTCGAGCACCTCCATCCAGGGACGATTGGCGTCGTCGGCGATGCACATGTGATTCGGGACGACGTCGAGCAGGATTCCCAGCTCGGCGGCCTGCGCGCCGTCGAGCAATCGCTGCAGCGCCGCGGCATCCCCCAGCTCGGGGTTGAGGCGGGTGTGATCGACGATGTCGTACCCGTGGATGCTGCCGGGGCGGGCCGCGTAGAGCGGCGACAGATACAGATCGGAGATTCCCAGCAGGCGCAGGTAGGGAATGGCGGCGCCGGCGGCGGCCAGCGGAAACTCGCGACGGAGCTGGAGCCGATAGGTCGCCGCCGGAATCCGGCCGGGTCGCGGCATCAGATCTCTTCCGGACCGGGTGGTGGCCGGCGGAGGACCACCATGGAGCGGCCGCGCAGCGGCAGGCTCGCTTCCCCCGGCAGCTTGGCCGCCACCGGCGCGACCGGGCACGAGGTGTCGACCACGATCTCCCATTCGTGCCCCCAGTCGAGGTGGGGCAAGGCGAAGGTCAGCTCCTCGTGGTGCGCGTTCAGGAGCACCAGCAGGGTGTTGCCCATCGGGCGGCGTCCGGCCTTGTCCGGCACCACCAGCGTGTCACCACCCAGCAGGTAGGTCAGCGAGCGGACAAAAGGCACCTGCCAATCCTCGGCCGGCATCTCGTTGCCATCGGGCCGGAAGAAGGCCAGGTCCTTGAGCCGCGAATCCCAGATGCGGTCGCCGCGGAAGAAGTGATCCTCGCGCAAGACCCCCTCCTTTCGCCGCAGCCGCGACAGGCGGGCGGTGAAGTCGAGCAGGGCGCGGCGGCGGTCGTCCAGGTTCCAGTCCACCCAGGAGATCTCGTTGTCCTGGCAATAGGCGTTGTTGTTTCCGCCCTGGGTCCGGCCCATCTCGTCGCCGGCCACCAGCATGGGCACGCCGCGCGACAGGAACAGCGTGCTCAGGAAGTTGCGCTTGGTGCGATCGCGCAGCTCGTTGATCCCGGCGTCGTCGGTCTCCCCCTCGACGCCGTGGTTCCAGGACCGGTTGTCGTCCGACCCGTCCCGGTTGTCGTCCTTGTTCGCTTCGTTGTGCTTGCCGTCGTAGCTGACCAGATCGTGCAAGGTGAATCCGTCGTGGCTGGTGATGAAGTTGATGCTGGCGTGAGGCCGACGTCCGCCCGCCTGAAAGATGTCGGCCGATCCGGTCAGTCGATAACCGAGCTCGCCCGCCTGGCTCTCGTCGCCCTTCCAGAAGCGGCGCACGGCGTCCCGGTAGGCGCCGTTCCACTCCGACCACAACACCGGGAAGCCGCCCAGCTGAACGCCGTTTTCGCCGGTGTCCCACGGCTCCGCGATGAGCTTGAGCGACGACAGCGCCGGGTCCTGGTGCACCGCCTGGAAAAACGCGGCATTCTTGTCGAAGGCGAAGGTCGGCCACATCCGACCCAGCGTGGTGGCCAGATCGAACCGGAACCCGTCGACGTGCATCTCCGTGGCCCAGTAGCGAAGGCTGTCGAGCACCAGCTTCATGGTGTAAAGGGCGCCCAGGTTCAAGCTGTTGCCGCAGCCGGTGAACTCCATGTTGTAGCGACGGTCCTGCGGGCTGTGGTGGTAGTAGCCGATGTTGTCGAGGCCCCGAAATGAGAGCGTCGGGCCCATCTGATTGCCTTCGCCCGTGTGGTTGTAGACCACGTCGAGGATCACTTCGATGCCGGCCGCGTGGAGCTGCTTGACCATGGTCTTGAACTCCGCGACCTGGGCCCCCGGTGTCGAGGCGCGTGCATAACGCTGCTCGGGCGCGAAGAAGGCCAGCGTGCTGTAGCCCCAATAGTTGGTCAGCCCCTTGTCGACCATGTACCCGTCGACCAACTTGGCGTGGACGGGCAGGAGCTCGATGGCGGTGATGCCCAGCTTCTGGAGGTGGGCGATGACCGCCGGATGTCCGATCGCCGCGTAGGTGCCGCGGATCTCTTCGGGCACCTCGGGATGCCGCATGGTCAGGCCGCGGACGTGCGCCTCATAGATGATGGTGTCGTTCCAGGGAACGTTCGGACGGCGATCCTCCCCCCAGTCGAAATCGTCGACCAGCACCACCGACTTCGGGACGACGGCGGCGTCGTCCTGCTCGGAGAACGCCAGGTCGGCGTCGGGCGCGTTGGTCGGATAGCCGTAGATCGGGCCCTTGAAATCGATGTCGCCGTGCAGGGCGCGCGCGTACGGATCGATGAGCAGCTTGTTGATGTTGAAGCGCTGCCCCTCGCTCGGCACGAAGGGACCCTCGACGCGGAATCCGTAGAGGGCGCCGACCCGGACGTCCGGAATCAGTCCGTGGAAGACCTGCGCGGTCCGTTCCAGCAGCTCGTAGCGGGCGATCTCGCGCGCCGGCTCGGCCGCATCGAAGAGACAGACGAAGGCGCGTTCCCCGTGCTCGGAGAACAGCGCGAAGTTCACGCCCCCAACCATCAAGGTGGCGCCCAGCGGGAACGGGCTGCCCGGCAGCACCGCGAAGCGAGGATCCGGAGCGGTCTCGGCGTCGGGCTCGAGAACTCTAGCGGTGGACAAGGGGCTCTCCTATGGGTTGGGGCTCAGCGGTCAAACGCCAGGCGCGCAGCAGCTCGGCGACGCCCCAGGCCTGGGCGATGCAACCGCGCGGACGGAACGGAGCCTCGGCATCGAAGATCTCGCTCACCGAGCCGACGCAGGCCTGACCCAGGTGCGTCTGCAGGCCACGGAGAAGCTGGCGCGCGTTCGAGCGCGACTCGGGATAGACCTTCAACCAGGCATCCACGAACGGACCGATGAGCCAGCTCCAGACGGTTCCTTGGTGGTAGGCGGCATCTCGGGTCCGCAGATCGCCGTGGTAGCTCGCCTTGAAATCTGGCTCGCCGGGCGCCAGCGATCGGAGGCCGACGGGCGTCAGCAGCGCCTCGGCGGCGCCGTCGACGATGGCACGCCAATGCACCGGATCCAGCACCGGATTCGGGAGCGAGACGGCGAGGAGCTGATTCGGCCGGAAGGAATCGTCCTGTGCCTCGGCCGGTCCCTGAATGACGTCGAACAATCGATTCTTCGATTCGTTCCAGAACAGGCGGTTGAAAGATGCCTTCGCCGTCTCCGCCATCTGCCGATAGCGCACCGCCGACTCCGGCGATCGTTCCCCCGCCATCCACTGCCCGATCAGCGTCAGGGCGTTGAACCACAGCGCGTTGATCTCGACCGCCTTTCCGCGACGCGGCGTCACCACCCAGCCGTCGCAGAGCGCGTCCATCCAGGTCAGCGCGAACCCGTCCTGGCCCTGCCGGAGCAGGCCGTCGGCGGGGTCGACCCCGATTCCGAAGTCGGTCCCTTTGACGTGGGCGTCGATGATCTGCTCCAGCGTCGGAAGCAGCAGCCGCAGCGTCACGCGATCCGAGCTGTAGGCCAGATAGCGATCGACCGCGTGAAAGAACCAGAGGGTGGCGTCGGCCGTGTGGTACAGGCCCTCCTGCGACCCCTCCGGGAACAGGTTGGGAATCAGCCCATTTCGCGTGTAGCGGGCGAAGCTGTGCAGGATGAAGTGGGCCGTCTGGAGGCGCCCCGTGCAGAGGGTCAGCCCTTCGAGGCTGATCATCGTGTCCCGTCCCCAGTCGGTGAACCAGTGGTATCCCGCGATGACCGATCGCAGCTCCTCGCCCTGCGCGCGCGCCCGGGCGGCGTCCTCGGTACGTCCCGCCGGCGCGATCACGAATTGGTCGGCGGCCAGCACCAGCTCGGCGGTCGTGAGGTCCTGGTCGGCCCCGGGGGCGATGTGCAAAAGGCGCGTGCGACGGTCGTTTTCATAGCGCCAGGCCCGATCGGGATCGATGGCACCCATCGTCTCCCAGGTCTCGGCGGAGGCCACCAGCGTGACCGGTGTGGCGCGCGTCAGCGTGACCTTGAACTGCCCGGGGCTCCAGAGCGTGCCGTGCGCTTCGTAGCCGCGATCCGCCTCCCAGCGGTAGTTGACCCTCTCTTGTCGTTCCGGAAAGAACTCGAAGGTCGGGCTCTGGCCGTCGACCTGGATCTTCAGGGATGGCAGGAGGGATCCGGTCGACACCTCGAATCGGTTGCCTGTCAGCGACAAGGTGTACGGATCGAAGGGGCGGGAGACCGGAGCGTCGTGGGGGCGAAAATGCATCGCCGGGCGCAACGACATCGCGATCCCCGGATGCGCCCTGTCCGTGCCCGGCGCATCCAGCAGGCTGTACCTCAGATAGACCGTATTCTGGCAGTAGGCGAGCACGATCCGCTTCTCGATGACCACGTTATCCAACCGGTAGGTCCAGATCGGCAGCCCCATCTCCAGCCGAAACTCCTCGAGGTGCTCGGTTCCGTGCATCGCGGTTCCGGCGTCGGTCTCCTCGGCGCTGAGCCGGCGCGCGGAGCCGTCGGGGAGCCGAAGGTGCTCGACCAGGTGGTCCAGCATCATCGTGCGCCCGAAGGGGTTGGGCAGCGCCGCCACCAGCAGGCCGTGGTAGCGACGCCGGACCATGCCGGCCAGGGTGCCGGAGGCATAACCCCCGAGGCCGTTGGTCACCAACCACTCGCGGTCGACCAGGGCTTCGTTCGCATTTGGCTCGTCGCTCTGCCAGCCGACGCGAGAGACCTGAATCATCGTCGTTCGGAAGAGTTCAAGGTGCGTGCCAAGCGCACCCGCCCGCGCAATGCACCAGCTTCGCGTTCTTGAAGGCCTCTCGTTACCCGCCCGTAACGTCCGCGGGGAGCTGTAACGATCCTGGATCCTGCGCGGACGTTCTAGGAACCCCGCGCGCCGGTCACAGGATCTCCGACCAGGACGGAGATGTGGCGAAGGCGGCGTTGATCAAACCGGCGTGCGAATAGGCCTGCGGGAAATTTCCCCACAGGCGCCGCCCGATCGGATCGTAGTCCTCGGCCAGCAGACCGAGCGGCGACAGTGCCGGACGAACGCGCTCCAGCAGAACGCGGGCCTCGTCGCGTCGACCCATGAGTGCCAGCGCCTCCGCCAGCCACAGCGTGCAGATGACGAAGGCGACGGTGGGCTGCCCGAATCCGTCGTCGTGGGCATATCGAAACAGCCAGCCGTCCCGCCCGAGCCCGTTCGCGATGGCCTGGATGCTCGAACGCATGCGCGGATCGTCGAGCGGCAAGAAACGCAGCTTGGCCAGCTGAATCAGCGAGGCGTCGAGCGTCTGGTCCAGATTCTGGCCGCCATACGACGAGACGAACGCGCCCAGGGTGGGGTTCCAGGCCTGCTCGACGATTTGATGGTGCAGCCGATCGGCCGCAGCGCGCATCTCCGCGGCTATGGCTGGGCGATGAACCGCGGCGATGCGGGCCGCGCGGTCGGCCGCCGCCCAGCACATCACGCTGGAGAAGGTCTGCGGCGTCCATTCGGTCCTGAGCTCCCAGATCCCTGCGTCCGGCGTGCCCGCCACGGCGACCGCCCGGCGTGCCAAACGCTCGATCAGATCCAGCGACTCCCGCGTCCGCTCGTTCTCGAACCGGCTGTCGAGAAAGACCGGCTCCAGCGCCAGCACCAGCTCGCCGAACAGATCGTGCTGCTTGTGCAGGGCGGCGCCGTTCCCCAGCCGCACGGGACCTTCGCCCCCGAACCCGGCCCAGTTGGACAGGACCGTCTCCTCGAGGTCGCTGCTGCCGTCGATGCGGTAGAGGGGCGAGAGATCCAGCTCCGGGTTTCCGCCCGCGATGTTCAGCAGGTACTTCAGAAATCCTTCGCGCTCCTCGAAGTGGCCCAGCATCCGAAAGGCGTCCAGGACGTAGTAGGCGTCCCGGAGCCAGCAGTAGCGATAGTCCCAGGTTCGGCCGCTCCCGGGCGACTCCGGGATCGCCATGGTCGTCGACGCGACGATCGCACCGGTGTCCTCGTAACAGTGCAGCTTGAGCGCGAGGGCCGACCGGATGACCTCGTTCTGGAAATGCGGCGGAACGTCGCAATGCTTGACCCAGACCTGCCAGTAGCGAACCGTCTCCGACAGATGGCGTTCGCAGCGCGCCGGCAGCGGCTCATCCGGTGGCGGGCCCCAGGTCAGGATCAGGTGGTGCCGCTGGGTGAGCGCGAACGGCGCGCCCGTGAGAAAGGTCTGCGGGATGTCGGAGGTCAATCGCAGCGGTCGCGGATAGCCCAAAAAATCGATGTGGCCAGAGGATTCCAGACGCTCGGGGCGCTTCTTCGACCAGCCGAGTCGGGGCTCGCAGCGAACGGTGATGCGCGGCATCCCCTCGATCGGCTCGACGATGCGAACCAGCTCCGTCGGCGTGATGACCCGCTGCTGGACGAAATAGCGCGGCGCCAGATCCAGGACCCGAAAGGCCCCCTCGGCGGTGCGGAAGGTGGTCTCGAGGACGTTGGTGTTGGGCAGATAGCGCTGCACCCCCGGGGTCCCCGCGGCAGACCCGACCTCGAACGTGCCGCCGTCGGCCTCATCCAGCAGCGCCCCGAAGACGGGCTCGCCGTCCAGGCGCGGGAGGCAACACCAATTGACGGCGCCGCTCCGATCGACCAGCGCTGCGAACTGACAGTTCCCGATGAGGCCGAGATCTTCCAGCTTTGGCAAGAGATCCAGTTGGAGACGGTAGTCATCCCCGACGGGGCGGCAAGCGTCGCCCGTCCAGATTGAGACCGGTTACGACACCGCGCGCCCGCTGGAGCCGTGTCTCGGTTTCGTAACGGTTGGCCCTGCGGGAGGGGACGCGAGCGGCCCGACCGGCCGGAAAAAGCGGCGACGAAGACCCGCCCGTCGGCTGGCACGCGATTTGATGGATGTCTCGCCATGACGAATCAGACAAACGATTTTTCGACCGGCCCCCGTCCCCGGGGAACGCTGAGAATCAAACGGCTTCTGGCCACCCAGCTCAAGCTGTTCCGGCTGGACCTGGTCGGACAGGATCACCCCGCCCTGGTTCGCGTGGGCGCGCTGCTGATTTTTGGCCCGTTCTTGCTGGTCGGCTATGCCTTCGCGCTGGCGGCGGCGGTCCGCATTCTGGCCATCCGCCTCGGCTGGGGAGTCGGGTTGCTGCTGATCGGGCTGATTCACCTGGCCGTGGGCGCCTGGGGAATGAAGCGGAGTCGCGCGATCGCCTTCGCGCAGAGCTACGACGTCGTCGTGCCCGAGTGCGAACCGGCGCGCTCCGCTCACCTCGGATTCGACGACGCGGTCACCCTGCCCAGCCTCTATCGACCGCTGCGACCCAAAGCCCCGGCGCCCCACCGCCCCGTGTGATGACCCTTCCGGTTGAGCCATCCATGTCCATATTCCGCAAAGATGAATCGGCTTCGTGCGGGCCTCCCCGGTGCCGGCTTTCGGTGCCGCGGCGGCGGACGTGCCGTCGTCTCGGTCGCCTGCGTTTTGGCGGGGAGCGTCTTGCTGGGTTGCGCTGGGCACCAGAAGAAGGATCTGCCCACCGTGAAGGACCTGAAGATCTCGGGCAACCGTGAGGTCTCGTCGCGCGAGATCAAGAAAAGGATCCTGACTAGCAAGACGGGGTGGTGGCCGTTCGCCAGCAAGGAGCTCTACGATCCGGTGGCCTGGCAGGCCGATCTCAAGCGGATCGAGCGCCTCTACACGGCCAAAGGCTTCTACCAGGCCGAGGTCGTGAAGGACGAGGTCGTTCCCCGGCCGCCCGATGGCGTCTCGCTGGAGGTCCAGGTTAGCGAGGGACCGCAGACCCGGATCGGCCAGCTCCAGATTAGCGGGCTCGAGGCGCTGCCGGCGGCCGACCGGGAGGCCGCGGTCAGGCGCCTGCCGCTGACCGTGGGCGCCGTCTTCGTCGAATACGACTGGGCGGCCGCCAAGGAAAAGATCGCGGCCGCCTTGCGCGACCGGGGCTATGCCAAGGTCGCCGTCGACGCGCAGGCGCTGGTCGACGTCAAGACGCACCTGGCGTCGTTGACGCTCTTCGTGCGACCCGGGCTGCGGTACACCTTCGGCGCCATCGAGATCACCACCACGCCCGACGCGCGCATCGCGCCGGTCTTGGTCTGGGAGCAGGCCCGGATCGCCATTCCCGAGGGGAAGCACACCAGCGACGACGCGCTCGACGAGGCCCAGCGGCGGATCCTGGCGATGGGCGTCTTCGCGACGGTGAAGGTGACCACCGGCGACGCCGACGACCGGACGGCCCGGATGCCGGTGCGGGTCGACGTGCGCGAGGCGCCGTTCCGGACCTTGCGTTTGGGCGGCGGCGGCAAGATCGACGAGATCCGCAACGAGGTTCGTCTCCTCGCCGAATGGACCAACCGCGACTTCCTGGGCGGCATGCGCAAGCTGACCGCCCACGCCGAGGCCGGCTGGGCGTTCATTCCCAACTTCTATACGGCCACCACCGGCGACGCCACCAGCGGCGCGCGCAACGGGCCGATCGCCGACCTGAGCCTGCAGTTCGAGCAGCCGCGCTTCCTCGGCCGTCCCTCCTTGCGCGAGCAGAGCAAGATCGAGGTCCAGCGCACCCTCGAGCTGACCTACGACGCGATCAGCACGAGCCTCACCAACGGCGTCATCTGGACGCCGCGCGCGCGGCTGTCGATCTTCCCGTCGTACCACCTGGAGGGCGACTACCTGAACGGACCGCCGGTCAGCAGCGCCGCCACCGCGCCGCTGACGCTGGGTTGCGACACCACCAGCGACCACTGCTTCGTCTGGCTCTCCTACCTGGAACAGGTGGTCACCTGGGATCGGCGCGACCATCCACTCGAGCCGCGGAACGGCGCCTACGCCAGCCTGTCGTTGCAGGAGGGCGGAGGACCGCTGGGCGGGGACTTCAACTACTTCCGGGTGCTGCCCGATCTGCGCGGCTACATAAGCTTTGGCGAGGACGACGTGCTCACCTTGTCGGCACGCTTGCGCGTGGGCGAGCTCTGGCCGACCTCCGGCAATCCCGAGCAGAGCGCGGTGGTGACCCGCTTTTACGGCGGCGGAGCCGTGTCGATGCGCGGCTTCAACGACCGCCGCCTCTCGCCGCTCCTGCTGGTGCCGGCGCCCGGCGCGGCCCCCGGCGTCACGCTCAGTCTCCCCATCGGTGGCGACGGGATGATCGACGGCAGCTTCGAGGCGCGCTACTCGCTGACCGAGGTCCTGCGCCTGGCCGCCTTCGTCGACTACGGACAGGTGACGACCGCGCAGGTCACACCGGGCGACGCCGCCCGGCTTCTTTGGGCGGTCGGCCTGGGCCTGCGCTACCTGACGCCGATCGGACCAATCCGCCTGGACGTGGCGCGCCGGCTGCCCTTCGGGCGACTGCCGCCGCTTTACGCCGCGAACGCGGGCGTCATCGAGCTGCAACCCGCCTACCCGGTCGACACGAGCTGCTTCGGTCTCTTTGGGTCTCAACCGCTGACCCCGGTCACCGACGGTCTGTGCGTCTTGCAGATCTCGATCGGCGAGGCGTTTTGAAACCGCCGCCCCAGCTGGGCCGGTTGGCCCGCACCATCGCCAAGGTGGCTCTGGTGGCCGTGGCGGCGGTCGCGCTCCTGGTCGGGGGCGCCTGGTTGTTCCTACAGACGCGCTGGGGCGGTCGGGTGGTCCGACACTTCGCCTTGCCCAGGATCAACGCGCAGATCGCCGGCAAGCTGGAGCTCGGGCGCTTCCGCTTCGGCGGTGATCATCTGGCGCTCACGGAGATCGTCCTGCGGGATCCTGCGGGCACGGTCGTCGCGCGGATCGCGCAGATCGATCTCAGCTTCTCGCGGAGCGCGCTCCTGCACCGGCACCTGGATCTGAGAGATCTCGCGGTCGCGCGGCCGGAGCTCTGGCTGGTGCAGGACGAAAATGGGCTGAATTTGGGTCGCGCGCTGGCGGCGCGAAGGCCCGAGGTGGAAAAGCCGCCGCGGTCGGGATCGACGGGTCCCGGGATGATCATCGATCTGCGCAAGCTGACGATCCGCGACGGGACGATCGATCTTCGGTCGACGGCGGCCGATCCGCCACGCCACCTGCACGTCGCCGCGCTGGCGGTCGATGGCGCGGCGCACTACGACGCGGGCCAGTCGCGGGTTTCACTGGACCTGGCGGTCGACGCGCGGGGCGGCCATCTCGACGCGCGGGGGAATTTCGATCTCCTGCAACTGCGCGCGCTCGCTCCCGGTCTGGCGGTTCACGTGCGCGATCTGGATTTCTCCCAGCTGGTCGAGGGGGCGCCGTCCTCGACGCTGGCGTTCGAGCTCTCCGCGCTCGGGGGCGGACGTGACCTGACGTCGCTGGACGGATCGCTCGATTTCGCCCTGCCGGCCGGGCGCTTGGCCGAACGATCGTTCGGTCCGATTTCGCTGCGCGCACGGGCTTCCCAGGGCCTGATCACGCTGGCGGATCTCCGCGCCGTGTTGCCGGGCGTCGAGATCACGGCCAAAGGCACCGCCAGTGCCGCGACGATCGACCTGCGGGCGCGCGTCGACGCGGACGATCTCGCAGCCCTCGCGCAAAGCCTGGTCCCCTGGGGAATCGAGCCGCCAGCGCTGGCCGGCCATGGGCGCCTCGACCTCGCGGTCGGCGGGCGATTGGACGCGCCGTCGTTGCGGATGACCGGTGACCTGCCCCGGCTTCGGGTCGGCACGAGCTCGGTCGAGAGCCTGACCCTGACCGCGTTCGTGCCCGACCTGCGCTCTCCCGAGGCCGCCGATGTCGATCTGGCCGCCCCCCGTGCCTTCCTGGGTGGACAGACGTTGCGCGGCCTCACCTTGTCGGTTCATGCCGGCGGCACCCTCCTGTCGGCCAGCGCCCGGACCCGGGCACCGTTTCCGATGACGCTCGCCGTTCGGGGCTTTCGGGGATCGTCCCCCTCTGCTCTCACCATCGACGCGCTCGATCTCCGCTATGCAGAAGCGAGCTGGTCGTTGGTGCGGCCGGCGCGGCTGGAATTCGGCGGCGGTCGCTTCTCCGTCGAGGGGTTCGCGCTGCGCTCCGGTCGGGAGCGGATCGAGGCCGACCTCTCGCAGAGCCAGCGCGGCATCCGCGGTCGCCTGGTCGTCGCGAAGCTCGACCTCTCCCGCCTGCCACGCGCCTTCGTGCCGCCCGCGCTGGGCGTGGCCGGAATGGTCGACGTCGACGCGCGCCTGGCCGGCAGCGCAACAGATCCCCGCCTCGACGCCCGGGTTTCTCTGTCCGGCGGTCGCTTTCACGGGTACCGCGATCTTTCGTTGACGCTCGACGCGCACACCGCGGCGGCGCGCGCACGCGGGCGACTGGACGTGCGCGGCCTCGGCGCCGCGATCTCCACCCGCTTCGACCTCCCGGCGGCCTGGCCGATCCGCGATGGCCGCGCGCCATTGCTCCTGGATCTGACGCTGGCGGAGATCGATCTCCCGAGCACGATCCAGGCGCTGGCGACCGCGACCGGCCGGCCGATTCCCGCCCACCTGCGCGGTCGGGGTCACCTGACGGCGCGCCTCGACGGCACGCTGCAGGAACCTCGCCTTTCTCTGGCGATCGGTGCCAAGGCCCTGGTCGTGGAAGGTCAAACGGTCGGTGACGTCGACCTGGCGATTCACGGCGACGGCGACCGTCCACTGGAAGCACACCTGCAGGTCACCACCAGCGGGGCGGGCGGTGCGCACACGGCGATCGACCTGACCACGCCCCTGTCTCTGCGGGCCGCCCTGCGTCGCCCGCCCACCCCCGACACGCTGGTGCGCACGCCGATCGAGATGCGGGGCGAGGTCGATCGGCTCCCGCTGGCCGTACTGGCGCAGCTCGCCCGCTATCGCCCTGCCGTCGGCGGAACGCTCAGCTCCCACCTGGCCTTCTCCGGGACGGCGCTGGAACCTCGGGGCACCCTCACCGCCGACGTCGTCGGGGCCACCGCCCAGGGCGTGCCAGCCACCGACGCCCGCCTGGAGCTCGAGCTCGAGCGCCGCGCGATCGACGCGCACCTGCGGGTGCTGCGGCAAAAGCATCCACTGTTGGCGCTCGAGGCGCACCTGGGTGCGGGGGGCTCCGTATGGCGCAACCCCGCGCGGCTGGCGGATGCGCCCCTTCGAGTGCGCGCCGTGGTGGGTCCGCTCGAGATCCAGCGGCTCGGCCTCCCCCCGCTCAGCGATCGCGATCCCCCGCGCGCGCTCAAGGGACGGGTCCACCTGGATCTGACCGTCGACGGAACCTTGCGGGCGCCGCGGGTGGTCTGGCACACCGACGCCGACGACATCCGCCTCGACAGGTCGCTGGTGGGTGTGGCGCACCTGGCAGGCACCTACGCGGATCGCCGAGCGACCGTGAACGCGCGCCTGGTCACCGTCAATCAAGGCGAGCTGAATGCGGTCGCGGTCACCACCGCCGATCTCGGGTATCCCCAGATCACCCGCGGCCTCGACGTTCACCATCTCCCGCTCGACGTGCGCCTCGACGCGCAGCGCTTCGACGTACAGGGGCTCTCGGGCGTGACGCAGGGGCTGCGCACGGTGGGCGGCCTCTTCTCGGCCTCCGCGAACGTGCGCGGCACCGTGGCCGATCCCCGCGTCAGCGGGCGGCTCGAATGGACCGACGGGCTCCTCGCCATCACGGGCCTCGGCGAGTACCACGACATCCACCTGGCCGTGCACGGCGACGATCAGAAGCTGATCCTCGACGAGCTCCGCGCCCGAAGCGGCAATGGAATGGCGCGGGTCACGGGAGACGCCTCCCACGCCGCGGGGGCCTATCATTTCTCTGCCCGCGCCGACGTCGCCCGTTTCCCGATCTACCAGGAAGGCCAGCCCCTGGCTCAGGTCTCGCTCAGCACGACGCTGACAGGGACGACGGCACCGTTCGACACCCGGGCCGACGTCCAGATCGACAACGCGCGGATCGAGCTCAGCGACGCCAAACGAAAGAATCTCCAGTCGCTGGCGAGCCCGGCCGACGTCGTGCTGGTCGATGCCGGCCAGCCGCTCAACCGGTCCCAGGCCGAAAGGCTGCGGGCACTCCTGGCGGCCCGTCCCAAGCCGAAAGGCGGGCCAGCGTCTGCGGCCGGCGCTCCGGCGCCGCCACCGATCGCCGCGGTCAGCGCCGTGCGGGTCACCGTGAACGCCCCGCGGAAGATCTGGGTCACCGGCAAGGACGCCTATTTCGAGATCGGGCTTGGTCCGGGATTTCGTGTCTCGATGACCGACCGGACGCGGGTGGTCGGTCAGGTCGTCGTCAAGCGCGGGCGCATCGACATCTTCGGGCGACGCTTCGACCTTCGGGCAGACTCGACGCTCGAGTTCAGCGGCTCGCCCGATCATCCCCGGCTGGACGTGACCGCCCAGTACCAGAACCAGCTCGAAAACATCACCGTCGTGCTGACCGCCAAGGGCCCGCTCGAGCATCTGACCGTCACGGTGACGTCGCCCAACCGTCCCGAGCTCACCGAGTCCCAGCTCTACACGCTGGTCATCACCGGCCACCTTCAGCTCGGCAGCGGGACTTCGGGGTCGTCGACCCCCACGGCGGAGGCGGCATCGCTGCTGGGCGGGGCGCTGGCCGCCCGCCTGCAGAAGACGCTGGCCAAGAAGCTGCCCCTCGACGTCCTCACCGTCGACGCGGGGGGTGGCGAGGGGCTGACCGGAACCCAGCTCGAAGCGGGGCGCTATGTCGCCGACAAGCTCTACGTTGGGTACGTGGGCCGGGTGGGGGCCGATCCCAACCTCTACCAGAACCGCAACGCCGTCCACGTCGAGTACCAGCTCAGCTCCCGTTGGGGCGTCGACGGGGAATACGGCGATGTCGGCACCGGCTCGCTCGACCTCACCTGGAAAAAGAACTACTGAACCACCGGACCTGATGTGCCCCCCCTTGCCAACCCGATTTCAGTGCCCACAAAAGAAGGAGACGATGAGCGCGTCCATCCAGGCCGACATGGATATGGATCTCGGGCCGATCCCCATCCTGAGCAGCCGATTCTCCCGGCAGCGAGAGCGGCGTCAGGTCGACCGGGCGCAGCTGCGGCTCCAGCTCAGGGTCGTTCAAGAGATGCTGGGGGACCTGCAGGCGCAGACTCTGGTCGGCCAGCGGCACACGATGGACAAGATGATCGGGGTCCTGCGGGAACAGGTGAACCGGGGCCTGTTTGCGGTGGGCACGCGTAACCAGCAGATGTTGCGGGATCTTCTGGAGCAGCTCGCGCGGGAGGCGGGACGTCCGGTCCCGCAGTTCGGGTACTTCCGGGATCGGGCCGAGCCTCTGGTCGCCCTCCTGATGGCCTCGACGTAGTCCTCGACGACCCCGCGTCGCTCGCGAGCTGCCGTACAATCGGTAGGCCCTTCAATCCATGTGCTTCTCGGCGACAGGGAGCTTCGCGGCCTCGGGGGTCCTGACCGGCCTCGGCGTCGCATCTATGGTTCGCAACTCATCCGGGGCGCACCGGATGTTCGCGGCGATACCGCTGGTCTTCGCGACCCAGCAAGCGGCCGAAGGGACCGTCTGGGTGACGATGGACGGAGACCCCCACGCGGTGCTGCACCGGCTCGCGGTGAACCTCTTTCTCGGCTGTGCGCTGGTCATCTGGCCAACCTGGCTGCCGGTTTCTCTGCGGGCGGCGGAGACCAATTCCACCCGCCGGCGCGTGCTCACGGCGCTCTCAGCGTTCGGCCTGCTCTTCTCGGCCTGCGCGGCGGTCGTGCTGATGCGGGGACAGCCGCTGGCGCAGATCGCCGGACACAGCATTCGCTACGAATACGGGGGGAGCGGAAACGCTTCGCAGCATTTTTTCTATCTCGTCGCGTACGTGATCCCCGTCGTCGCACCCCTCTTCGTCTCGACGACGGAACTGTCGCGGACCATCGGAACGCTGCTCATCGTGTCGCTCGCCCTCACGGCCTTCACCGAGAGGGATACTCTGACCTCTGTCTGGTGCTTCTTCGCCGCCCTGCTGAGCGGCCTCATCTGGGTGGCCGTCGAGCGCACCCGATCCCGCACCTCGACCCCACAGATGGGGCCCAGCGGCGCGCGTTGACATCCGCCTCAGGTGAGCGGCACCAGAAAGGCGATCGCGATGAAGGCGATCGACAGCGCCAGGCACCAGAGCACCGTCACCACGGTCTTCCGGCGCCTCTGATGGCGTATCCACCGCTCGCCGACGAGCTCCAGCTTTGGATTGTCGAGCCGAGGATACGGCACACGGGACGTTCTGCCTGGTCGCCGCAACCGGCCGCCCCAAAAAAGATCCGCCCCCTGCCGGCCTATCGACCCCCCACTCGTCCCGGATGAAAGTCCCGTGTGCCTCATTCGATAAGCTCTCTATGCCGGTGGGTGAATACAATCGCTGTGCCAAGGTCAGATAGACGGGCGACGCCGCGGACTTAGCCGGGCCCGCCCGGCCCGGAGGGCCTGCCGGCGTCGCCGTCTGGTAACACCGCGAGAGCGGGTGTTACCAGATCGAAAAGACGAGGGCGCCGGGACTCTTCGATAATTCATCCGGTCATCGGGTCATCGGGTCATCGGGTCATTGGGTCATTGGGCGATCCGTCGATACCTGGCATCCGTCAGTGTCCGCATAAAGGCCACGATCGCGTCGACCTCTTGATCGTTCAAGACCGGGGGGTCGCCCGCCCGTCGGTTGTACGGTGGTGACGTCACGTTGACCTGTCCGCGGTACTTCTTGGGCGCATCGTCAAACTTCACGCCCGAGCGGTACCAGCGCCCAGGGTTGGTGTCGCGCGTCGCGTAGAAGGCGACGGCGTCGCGCAAGCGGGTGAACGCGCCGTTGTGCATGAAGGCGCCCCGCACCGCCACGTTGCGAAGCGACGGGGTCCGGAAGTTGATGCAATACATCGGATCGGCGGAGGGCGTCGTCTGGTCGGTTCGCTCGCATAGTCCGAGGTCGGGCTTGCGCTTCTCTCGGACCTTTGGGTTGCCGGGGACGGCGGCGGCATCGTAGCCGTAGTCGGTGAACATCGACGAGGTCGGGTCCTTCGCCGTGTCGGAGAACGCATGGCAGCCGAAGCATCCTCCCTTGGCCGGATCCTGGAACAGGCGGAGGCCCTGCATCTCGACGGCCGTCAGCCGGTCGCGCCCGCGAACGACTTCGTCGTATTTCGACGAGAACGGCGCCATCTCGTCGGAGAGCAGAAATGCCTCCAACGCTCTTCCAACCGAGGCCAGCGTGATCTCGGGGTCCCGGGGTCCGGGCCCGAACGCGCGCACGAAGGCCTTGGCGTAGCTCCCGACCGCGATCTTGCGGGCGATGCTGCGACCGTCGGGGTTGTTCATCTCGTCGGGATTCAGGAGCGGCTGCCGCGCCAGCTCCCGGATCGTGTCGACTCGTCCGTCCCAGAAGAGCCCTCCGAACGGCGCCAGCCGGGGATCGTCGCATTCTTGATAGTAACGAAACGCCGGCACGTACTTGAGATAGAGAAGGGAGGGCGAGGTCCGGCGCGCGAAGTGGTCGGGGCGGCTGCCGCGCGGCACGCCAATCGTCGATCCGTGGCTGCCGGAGAACGCTTGTTCCGGATCGTGGCAACTGGCACAGCTGGTTCCCTTCGGCTCGGAGAGGTTCGCGTCGAAGAAGATCGCCCGGCCGAGCTCGACCAGCTCGGCCGGAGTCGCCGTCGTCTCGGCGCGAAGCCGCGGCCCCATCAGCGCGATGAAGAAGCCCACCAGTGCGGCGCCCTGCCTGCGCCACCCGCGGCGAACATCTGCAGGGCTCTGGTGATCACCGCGACGTCGCGCCACGTCTCGGGCGTAGCAATTTCCGAACCGCGCCCGGACGGAAGCACCGCCGCAGCTCCAACGGTCGGCCGACCTCCCGAACTGTTCGAAATCCAGAACGGAGCATCTGGTTTTCGAATAGTGGGGCACGGGCTCGTTGGGATGCGCTGGCCTACTGGGCCGCATGAAACCGCCGCCTTGGTGGCACACCGTTCATTGGAACTCGCCTTGCAGAACGGGACGGTCGGCGCAGCAGCTCTCGCCAGCAAGCCAGCAAGAAAGAAGACCGACGTGCAAAAGCAGCGAACCTCTCTCGTTTCCCTCGCCCTAGCGAACGTTGTCACCGCATTGGCCATCGCCTTGGTCTCGGGCGCCTGTTCGCCCACCGCCGGCTCCGGCAGCGCAGACCCCACCAGCTCGGTCGAGCTCGCTCTTCACGCCGGCGGCGTTTCGATCAACACGGTCAGCTACTCGATCGTGGGTCCCAGCTCGTTTTCGAAGACCGGCACCATCGATGTCGGGCAGAGCGCCGCAGCGTCCGCCATCATCGGGCCACTCCCGATCGGATCGGGATTCTCCATCACCTTGACGGCGGTCTCGCTCGACGGGACCGAAACCTGCGCCGGCTCGGCGGGCTTCGCGGTGGTGGCGCAGCAGACGATACCGGTGCCGGTCGCCCTGCTCTGCCACCAGGCGCCGGGTACAGGGAGCGTGCTGGTCAGCGGCACTGTGAACTTGTGCCCCCAGATCGACGCCGTGGGAGCCAACCCGGCCGAGGTGCTGGTGGGCGGATCCGTCGGTCTGACCGGGACGGCCCATGACGTGGACGGCGCTCCGTCTGCCCTCTCCTATCGCTGGACGGCCAGCTCCGGCGTGCTGGCCGATGCGTCGGCCCAGAACACGCGCTTTACCTGCACCGCCGCCGGCACCGCGACCATCACCCTCACGGTGTCGGACGGCGACGCCACCGCCGGTTGCCCCGCCACCGGCAGCGTAACCGTCGCCTGCACGGCGCTCACGGCCGATAGCGGCTGCGCGCTCGGCAATGGCGCCGGTCCAATAAAGCACCTCATCTACCTGCAGTTCGACAACACGCACCTGCAACGCGACCGAGCGGGCGTCCCTTCGGACCTCGAGCAGATGCCGCACCTGCTCGATTTCATCCGCGGCAACGGCACGCTCATGGCCAACGATCACACCGTCCTCATCTCGCACACCGCCGGCGGCATCCTCTCCTCGTTGACCGGCGTCTACCCCGACCGTCACGGTCAGACCGTGACCAACAGCTACGTCCGCACCAGCGCCACCGGCAGCTTCTCGTTTCCGAGCTCGTTCGCCTACTGGACCGATCCAACCGTCGCCGGAAGCACGATTCCCAACATGGTCACCCCCGACGGCTCCAACGTCCCCGCGCCCTGGGTCGCCTTCACGCGCTCGGGGTGCGATGTCGGCGCTGTCGCGGCGGCGAACATCGTGCTCGAGAACACAGGCACCGGATCGAACGGAGACGTCTTCAAGGTGTTCGGCCCGGGAACACCCCAGTTCGCGGAAGCCCAGGCTTCAGGTGCGGCGTCGTCGGACTCGGCCGCGCGCAACCTGGCGCAGACCGATTTCGTCGGCTTCGCCGTCCACTGCGCGCAGGGATCCGCGCGATGCGCGGCGGGTGAAAACGACCTCCTCCCCGGAGAGCCGGGTGGCTATGTCGGCTACAAGGGGCTCTTCGGCGCGCAGCAGATCGATCCGCTTCTGACCGGGCAACCGGCCAGCGTTCCGCTGACCGATCTCCTCGGCAACCCGATCGTCGATCCCTTCGGCCAGCCGGGCTTCCCGGGCTTCGACGGCATGGAGGCCGCCGTATCGCTCTCCTACGTCGCGGCGATGCAGGAGCAGGGCATCCCCATCACCTATGCTTACATCTCGGACGCGCACGACTTCCACGGCGTCTCCGGCAACGCGCACACCGCCTACGGACCCGGCCAGCCGGGCTACGAGCAGCAACTGCGGGACTACGACACCGCGTTCGCCAACTTCTTCACCCGTCTGGCGGCCGACGGCATCGACAAGACCAACACCCTGTTCGTCATCACCGTCGACGAGGGAGATCATTTCGTCGGCGGCACGCCCACGCCCCCCGACTGTGACGGCGTGAATGTCCCCTGTGACTGGACCACCCAGAACCAGGTGGGCGAGCTCAACTCCAACATCGACACGCTCGTCCAGCATCAGTTTCCGGCACTGTTCGCCAGCTTCCTGGCCGCGACGGGACCGAACACCTTCACCGTTCACGGGGACGACGCGCCGCCCTTCTATCTGGCAAAGAAGGGCGCTGGCCCGCTGGGGCAGACCGACCCCGACACGCGCACCTTCGAGCGGACCATCGCCGGGCTGACGGCCGTCGATCCCTATACCGGCGCGACCGATCACCTGCTGACGCAGATGGCCGATCAGACCGGAATGAAGGCGCTCCACATGTTCACCACCGGCGATCCAGCCCGCAACGCGACCTTCGCGTTCTTTGCGGACGCCGACTACTTCATCACCGACTTTCCGACCTCCACCTGCGAGACCTGCATCAATCCGGCGTTCGCCTGGAATCACGGCGACATCCAGAAGGAGATCGGTCAGACCTGGGTCGGCTTCGTCGGTCCCGGGGTGGCGTCCCAGCCCGACCAGACCATCTTCACCGACCACACCGACGTCCGCCCGACGATCAATGCGCTCCTCGGATTGCGCGACGTCTACCAGGCCGACGGCCGGGTCATCACCCAGGCCCTGGTCGGCAGCGCGCTTCCATCGGCATTGACGGTCGACCAGGCTACCGTCGAGGCCCTGGGCAGCGTCTACAAACAGATCAACGCGCCCTTCGCTCAGTTCGCCAGCGACATGCTGATCACCTCGACCAAGGCGCTCGAGGGTGCAGACACCGGCGACCTGATCTACAGCTCCAAGGAGACCTCGATCGCGAACCTGACTGCGGCGCGAGATGCCCTCGCGGCGCAGATTCGCGACGCCCTCGACGCTGCGGCCTTCGCGGACCAGATGGTCGATCCGCTGCAGGCGGCCGGCTGGATCGCCCAGGCTCAGGCGCTGCTGTCGGGCGCGGACGCCCTCGCGTCGGCTCCGTGAGACAGCCGTCACCGTAGGTGGCTCCGCGCAACGATCGTTTTGCGGAGACGACACCACGCTGGCACACGCCGGGTGGTACAGCGGTTCTGCGCTCATTGGGCGCGCAGAGCATTTGCACGACATGCACGAAAGGACTCATTCATGCGCAAACGACTTGGCCTTCGGATCTTCACAGCAACATCGATGCTCGCCGGCTGTATGTCGGGGAGTGGCGCTCCGGCACCAGATTCGACCTCGGTCGATGTGGACCTCGCGGCGGGTTCTACCTTCGCGGGAAGCGGGGACAATCAAACCCAGTCGCCGATCAAACACGTCATCGTCATCCTCGGCGAGAATCGTTCGTTCGACCACGTCTTCGCGACGTATCAGGCCAAACACGGTCAGCACGTCGACAATCTTCTCTCCAAGGGGATCGTCAACGCGGACGGAACGCCGGGACCAAACTTTGGTCTCGCCACCCAGTTTTCAGCGGTGGACTCGAACCCGTCGGGCACCTCGCCCCCGCTGGCGGATCCGCTGCCGCCGGGATTCCAGGTCAGCCCGGGGGAAAAGACGCCCTACACCAAGCTCCCGCCGCCGGCCGCCGGCGGCCCCGCCGTGCCCTTCATTTCGTCGGTTCCGGTGGCCCAGGCCTTCGAAAATGGCCTCGAGCCCCAGGACGCAGTGCTGCTCACTACCGGCGGCACGGGAATCGCGCCCCTAGACGTCCCGGATACCCGCATTCCGTTCGTCAACGACCTTCCGCCCGGCCCCTTCCAGTTGACCCCGGGGGTTCCGTACGACGCCTACGCGGCGAGCCCCGTCCATCGCTATTATGAAGCGTGGCAACAGCTCGACTGCAACGTTCTCTACGCGACGGCGGCCAACCCCTCCGGTTGCCTGAATGACCTGTTCTCGTGGGTCGAGGTCAGCATGGGGGCCGGCAACAATGGCCTGCCGCAACCCGTCGGCTTCAACGACCTTTCGACCAACGAGGGTTCTACCGCGCTGGCCTTCTATAACGTCCAGCAGGGCGACGTTCCCTACTTCACGTCGATCGCGAACACCTATGCGATGAGCGACAACTATCACCAGGCCGCCCTGGGCGGCACGGGCGCCAACCACGTCATCCTCGGTACGGGCGACGAGGTCTACTACAGCGACGGGAACGGCACCGCGGCGACACCCCCGGCGGCCGAGATCGAGAACCCGAACCCGCAGCCCGGGACGAACAACTGGTATACGGAAGACGGGTACGGGACCACGGACGCCAGTGGTAATCCCGTCGGAGGCGGCTCCTACAGCGACTGCTCGGACTCCGACCAGCCCGGTGTGGGCTCGGTCCTCGGCTACCTCGCGTCGCTCCCCTACGAGGTCGACCCGAAGTGCGTTCCCGGTCACTACTTCCTGCTCAACAACTATGCGCCGGGGTACTTCGGCGACGGCTCGGTCAATACCGGTGCCGTCAATGCCTTCACCGTTCCGCCCTCGATGATCCCGACCATCGGCGACCAGCTCCGCGCCAAGGACGTCTCGTTCGCCTACTTCGGCGACCAGTTTAGCCGGTATGTCCAGGACCCGAACTACACCAACCCTGCCAACACCTATTGCGACATCTGCAACTTCTTCCAGTACAGCAGCCGGATCATGACCAACACCGCGGCCCGCCAGGCGCACCTCAAGGACACGACCGACCTTTACGCGGGCATCGCGGCCGGCCAGCTGCCGGCCGTCTCGTTCGTCAAGCCGAGCGGCGCCGTCGACGGACACCCGGCTTCGTCGAAGCTCGACCTCTTCGAGGCCTTCACCAAGAAGATTGTAGATCTGGTTCAAAGCCAACCGAACCTCTGGAAGGACACGGCCATCCTGGTGACCTTCGACGAAGCCGGCGGCTACTACGATTCCGGGTACGTGCAGCCGGTCGACTTCTTCGGCGACGGCAGCCGCGTTCCCATGCTCGTCGTGTCGCCGCTGGCGACCGGCGGCCGGATCTCACACGACTATTCGGATCACGTTTCGATCCTGAAGTTCATCAATCGCAACTGGAGCCTGTCTCCGGTATCCAAGCGCAGCCGGGACAACCTTCCCAATCCGACGCACGACAGCTCGAACCCGTACGTGCCAACGAACTCGCCGGCGATCGGCGATCTCTTCGACCTGTTCAATTTCGCGCACTGAGCCGAACGACCCAAAGCACCGGCACCTCCCCACCACCTGTTCCGCCGCGGCCGAATATTCCGCCCGCGAGGGCGGTCGGGGGGTGGGGGCTCCTCTTTCTGGAGACGACGCCTCCCCACCCGTATTGTCTCCAGGCGGTATGCCCGAGCTTCACAAACCTGTCGCCCCCTGGTGGCTTCCTGGGGCGCATCTGCAGACGCTTTGGGCGCGGCTTGCGCGTTCGCGACGCCTCATCACGTTCGAGCGCGAGGTCCTCACGACGTCGGACGACGACGACCTGATGCTCGACCATGCGGCCGGGCCGGCGGGCTCGCCACGGGTGCTCTTGCTCCACGGCCTGGAGGGCAGTGCGCACTCGCTCCACACCCAGGGCCTGGCCGTGCTGGTGGCCCGCGGGGGATGGCGCAGCACCGTCCTCAACTTTCGTTCCTGCGCGCGGGATCCCCTCGACATCAAGCGCCGACTCCAGAACCGTCGGCCGCGGCTCTATCATTCGGGCGAGACCGGCGATCTGGACCTGGTCGTGCGCACGCTGGCCGCGCGCGAGCCGGAGGTGCCTCTCTACGCGATCGGCTTTTCGCTGGGCGGCAACGTCCTTCTGAAGTGGCTCGGCGAGGCAGGCAGCGAGAGCTTCATCCGCGCCGCCGCCACCATCTCGGTGCCCTACGATCTCGCGGAGGCGGCCCACTACCTCGAGCGGCCGGTCGGCCGGATCTATGCCGCCCACTTCCTCAGAAGGCTCAAACCCAAGGCCCTCGATCTGATCGCGCGCTTTCCGAAGGAGACCCCCTTCCTCGATCCCGAACGCATCCGTCTGGCCCGAACCTTCGGCGAGTTCGACCAGTGCGTCACCGCGCCTCTCTATGGGTTCCGCAGCGCCGACGACTACTACCGGCACTCGAGCGCGCTCGGGTATCTCCCGCGCATCCGGATCCCCACCCTCTGCATTACCGCCGAGGACGATCCCTTCTTTCCCGCCGCCGCGGTGGCCCCCGCGCGGGCCGCGGCGTCGGAGGAGGTTCGGTTTGCGGTCTCGACCTGGGGCGGACACACCGGATTCGTGGCCGGACGCTGGCCCTGGAGCCCCCAGTACTGGGCGGAGGACGAGGCTGTCGCCTGGTTGGCGCAGCAAGCCGGCGCCGCCGGATCTCGAGCCGCCGCGGAACCGCGCGCCCCGTAACGCAACCGTCACCGTTGTTGCAAAGCGTTCTCCCGATGGACGGGGACGCTGTATCGTTTGTTGCCGCCGGACCACAACGTGCGCACACTCGCCGCGGTGCCGGAGACTACTTCGACGGGGATCGCCGTTTGGACCACTTTCCTAGCGGTCGTCAGCGCGTTCAACATCTGCGCCTGGTTCCTGGTGGCCGCGCGGCTGGTCCGCAGCAAGTCCTCTGTGAGCCCGGCTCTCTACGCCGTCCGCAGCCGGCAATTGGTCCTCTCCGCCCTGTTCGTTGCGGGGTGCGCCTTCCGATCCATCTGGCCGAGGGCCGACGTTCAGCGAATCTGCTTTCACGATTCCTGGCTGTCCAGCGTGGCGGTGGGACGCTCGGTCGCCTCGGTGGCAGAGATGGCCTTCATCGCGCAATGGGCCGTCTTGCTGCGCCAGGCCGCCCCCGGCGCGAACGCGTACGCGGGGGCGGTGACACGCATCTCCCGACTTCTGGTTCCCCTCATCGTCATCGCCGAGCTTTTTTCTTGGTATGCGGTGCTGACCACCAACTACTTCGGCAACGTCCTCGAGGAGTCGACCTGGACCATCGCCTCGGCCCTGGTTTTGGTGGCCTTCCTGATGCTCTGGTTCCAGCTCAAAGGCAGGCTACGGACGTTCATGCGAACGTCGCTGTTTCTCCTGGGAGCCTATTTCGTGTTCATGTGCGCCATCGAGGTGCCCATGTACGTGTCGCGCCACCGGGTGGACACCCTGAACGGCCGGCCGTATCTGACGCTTCGGCAGGGCCTGCTCGACTCCGCGCTTCGGCGGGTGGTTACCCGCAGCTGGGACGACTGGAACGGCGAGATCCCTTGGATGTCGCTCTACTTCAGCACCGGGGTCTGGGTGAGCCTCTCCCTGGTCGGCGCGCCCATGCGGCAAGCGGAGGCGTCGTGACTAGAACGTTGCGATAACGTCGCTGTCGAACTCGGCGCAACGGGTCGACACTGAGAATGCCAACCGACACAGGAGACTTCAATGCGAGGATTCTTCGACGCCCTCTCCGAGCAACGCTGGGATGACCATCGCTACTATCACCACAGCCGCATCAATCAGTCGCTACACCTGGTGAGCGCGATCAGTTTCGTCGTCACCTACGTGCTGCTGTTCACGCACCCGGTGGTGGCGGCGCTCTTCGGCTGGACCTTCGCGATGTGCATCCGCCAGGTCGGACATTTTTTCTTCGAGCCCAAGGGCTACGACGACGCCAATCAGGCCACACACGAGTACAAGGAGAAGGTCAAAGTTGGCTACAACCTACGGCGCAAGGTCATCCTGCACGCCGTCTGGGGGCTGACGCCCCTCTTGCTCTATATCCAGCCGACCTTCTTCGGTGTCTTCAAGGCGCCCTACGTCGGCCTGACCGGCTACCTGCAGGACCTGTCGCAGATCTGGATCGCGCTGGCTGCGGGCGCGCTGCTGTTTCGAACCATCCACCTCTTCTTCCTGCGGGACGTGAAGACAGGCCTGGTCTGGTTCACCAAGATCCTCACCGACCCGTTCCACGACATCATGCTGTACCACAAGGCGCCGCTCTATCTTCTGCGCGGCGAGCTCGTCGAGCCGTCGAAGCAGACCGCCTAGGGCGCAAACCCGGATTGACCGGATTGGCCGGCTTGATCGGATCGGCGCGATCGCATGGACCAAGCCGACAGCATCTCGCGCACGATCCGGCGCCTGATCGACCTGTTGCTCAACGCCGCCTCGGTCCACCAGAACCCGTCCTGTTGCATCGCGCGGGCGGCCGCCACGAACTTGTTTGCGACGGCCTCGAAATCGGCGTCCGTATAGTTGAGGCTGAAGATGAGGCGACCGGTTCCCACCCAGCTCAAGGCCAACCCCTCGGCCCGCAGATAAAATTGAAGCATCCAATTGTAGCGCGAGGGCTGCGTGTAATAGACGGTCCAGATGGACGACAGATTCGCCACCCGGACCGGCAGCCCCTCATCGACCAAACGCCGATTGAGCTGTTCCGCCCGCCCGTTCCAGCGCGTATCGAGGCCCTGGTAAAGACCGCGAATCTCCGGGGTCTCGAGCGCCAACAAGAATTCGTGCATCGCCCCCATCACGTATGGATGCGAGTTGAAAGTGCCGCGCGCGAAGCAGATGTCGGCCGGCCGGTCGTCGCGGAATCGCTTCATGAGCTGCCGGCGACCGCACAGGACGCCGACCGGCAGCCCGCCACCCAGGGTCTTGCCGTAGGTGACCAGGTCGGCCCGCACGCCGAAGTATTCCTGGGCGCCCCCGGGGGCCAGCCGAAACCCCACGAACACCTCGTCGAAGATGAGCGGGATCTCGCGCTCGGTGCAGACCGCGCGCAGCTTCTCGAGCCATTCCGTATAGGCCACCCGGTCGAAGCGCGCGCTTCGACCGCTGTCGACCAGCATCGAATCGCTGGGGGCATTCGCGTTCGGATGCATGGCCTGCAGCGGATTCACCAGCACGCAGGCGATGTCGCGCCGCCTCTGCAAGACCCGCAACGAACGGTCGTCCATGTCCTTCAGGGTGAACGTCTCGTGCGCCGGCGAGGGGTTGCCGACGCCGGGCTGAACGTCGCCCCACCAACCGTGGTACGCGCCGCAGAAACGCACCAGGCGGGAACGCCCGGTGTGGTAGCGCGCCAGGCGCACCGCCTGCATGATCGCCTCGGTGCCCGACATGTGAAACGACACCTCGTCGAGCCCCGAGATCGCCTGCAGCCGCCGGACGTTCTCGGCGACCAGCGGGTGATAGGCGCCCAGGACCGGTCCCAGCGCCCGGACCCGTTCACTTCCCCGCTCCAGGCACCCTTTGTAAAAGTCCTGACCGAAGACGTTGACGCCGTAGGCGCCGGTCAAGTCGAAGAGCTCGTTTCCGTCCAGGTCGGTGAGCTGGACGCCCGCCGACGAGCGAACGAACGAGCCGGCCGACAGGTGCTGGCGCACGAAGCGGCTGTACTGGAACGGCACCCGGTAGTGACTGGTGAACTGCAGGTCGGAAAGGCCGCCTTCGACCTCCCGGGTCAGCGCGACGGTCTTGGCGAAACGGTCGCGGTAGAGATCCGCCAGGCGCATGAACCCGGCTCGACGGCGGTCGGCGACCGCGGTCGGGGCGTCGTCGGAGCGGAAGAAACGGGCCTCGTCGTATTCGTAGTAGGGGACCAGCGCCGCGAACCAGCGCGAGATCCGGGAGTGGCCGCGCAAGGAGGGGTGTTTGGCCCGCGACAGCGCGAGGCGGCTTGTCATCCGGGGCAACGACGCCGTCAGCGCCACCGCGCCCAGCGCGTAAAGGACCGCAGTCATGACGTCCCCTTTATAACGCCATGAGCATCCAATCCATTCGATCCGTTCTGGCCCGGTTCGCCCAGCAGGAGGATTTCAATTTTCTGCTCACCAACCGCCTTCCGCGGCGGCTGGCCACCCAGTTCATGGGGCGGTTCGGCAAGATCGAGCATCCGCTGGTCCGCGATCTGTCGATCGCCATCTGGCGGCTCTTCGCCAGTCCCGACCTGGAGGAGGCGGCCGAGAGCGAGTTCGCCAGCCTGCACGACTGTTTCATCCGCGCGCTCAAACCCGGCGCCCGCCCGATCGATCCGGATCCGGCCGTGCTGGTCAGCCCCTGCGACGCGATCGTGGGCGCCTCCGGCCGGATCGAGGGAACCGAGCTGCTGCAGGCCAAGGGCTTCCCCTATACGCTCCAGGATCTGCTGGGCGATCCCGCGCTGATTGACCTGTACCACAACGGTCGCTACGTCACCTTGCGGCTCACCTCCAGCATGTATCATCGCTTTCACGCGCCGCACGATTGCCGGGTCGAGCAGGTGGCCTATTTTTCGGGCGACACCTGGAACACCAACCCCATTGCGATCCACCGGGTCGAGAAGCTGTTCTGCAAGAACGAGCGGGCCGTCGTGCGGACCACCTTGGCCGCGGGCGGTCACACCATCACCCTGGTGCCCGTCGCATCGATCCTGGTCGCCAGCATTCGATTGCACTTTCTCGACGTCCTCCTCCACCTCGAATATGCCGGGCCGCGGTTCATCGCCTGCGATGCCCCGTTCCGCAAGGGCCAGGAGATGGGCTGGTTCGAGCTCGGTTCGACCATCATTGTCTTCGCCCCCGATGGATTTTCACTCTGTCCGGACGTCCGGCCCGGCACCACCATTCGCATGGGCCAGCCCCTGCTGCGGTTGCCCTGAGCGCCCTCAGAACGCCGGGACCGCTTGGGGAAGCACGAAGGGCGTCTCGGGCCGCCAGGGCACGAGATGCGCGCGAAACACGTCGTGGCCCGTCCGCAAGGTCCGGCGGACGATGCTCGCCCGCGACCGCTCGCGCGAGCAGTGAACGGCCCGCAGGCACGCCTCGAATAGGTTGTCGTCGAGCGCTCCATTGACGCCTTCCTCGATCAGATCGATCGGGCCCGGCGCCGGCACCGAAGCCACCGGCAACCCAGAAGCGAGCGCTTCCAGGATCACGTTCCCGAACGTTTCGGTGCGTGAGGGAAAGACGAAGCAGTCGGCGCTGGCGAAGTGTGCCGACAGGTCCTCTCCGAAGCGGTACCCGCGCCACACGACGTCCGGGAAGCCACGCTGCAGCTGCTCCCGGGCGGGGCCATCCCCGACGACCACCTTGGTTCCCGGCAGCGGCAGCTTCAGAAAATCCTCCAGGCTCTTCTCGACGGCCACCCGGCCCACGTAGAGCCAGATCGGTCCCGGGAGGGCATAGACGTCTTCGCGCCGGCGGTCGGGGTGAAAGCAGTCCGCGTCGACGCCACGGGGCCAGTGAATCAACCGGCGCCCGACCCGCCTGCCCTCCAGCTCCCGGAGCAGCGACATAGAGCTGACCAGGGTGTGCTCGGCCCGCCGGTGAAACCACCTCACCAGCTGGTATCCCCATTCGAGCGGCACCGGCGCCCGCGCGCTCAGATACTCCGGATAGCGGGTGTGGAAGCTGGTGGTGAAACGCAGCCCACGGTAGCGGAGCCAGGCGATCGTAGAAAACCCGAGGGGCCCCTCGGTGGCGACGTGGACCGCGTCGGGCTCGAACGCGCGGATCCGATCGATGGCTTTCCAGGGGTCGCAAGCCACGCGGATCTCGGGATACGACGGACAGGGAATCGTGAGGTGGGCATCCGGCGACAGGACCAGCACCTCGACGCCCTGGGCTTCGAGATACTTCACCAGACGCACCAAGGTCTTGACCACCCCGTTGGTCTGGGGCAACCAGGCGTCGGTCACCAGAGCCAACCTTCGCAACGTCGAGCCACCTCCACCGAGACGGCGGGCGTTGCGCCGCGCCCGGCCCGCGGGTGGTTCCCCAACCTCCTCGTATATCGGCTGTGCGAGTGCCATCGCTTACGTTCATAGGTACTCCTTCCATTCGTCGATCGCTCCAACGAGACGTCAACGACTCGGTGAAGGATTGCGCCGTTATCAATCGAATGTGAGTCGATTGTTACGAACGTGCAATCAACGGCGGCGTCGGGCCCGAAAATACGGGCGCAATGCCCCCGCGCCGCCAGCAGCATCACCGACCAGTTAGCGCAACCGTGATCGATCCTGCCTGGCCGTGGCCCGCGAAGAGCTGCCCGGGGAGACCGATCGTCGGCCCCGCCACGTAGCCCTGGCCGCCAGCAACAAAACGTTGCGACAATGATACGTAGCAGTTTCGCGCCGATTTTCGGAACGCGGTATCAAGGAGAGAGAAATGTTCGGCGCGAACGAGGTGCGACCTAGCCGGCGTCCCCCCGTCGTTGGTGCCACCGTTGGATGAAAGCATCCTGGCCGATACGGCGGCGCCCGCCGCAGACGCGGGTACGCCTCCCACCGCCACGCGCCCGCGGCGGCTGATCCCGCTTTTGCGTTTCGGGCTCGCAGCGGCGGCCCTCTTCGCGCTCACCCGGCTCATTCATCCGGCCGACATTGCCCACGCCAAGGCCCTGGTCGCACGGGTCGGCTGGCCGCTGGCGCTGGTTCTGCTGCCGACGTTGTTCACCATGGCGATGGACGCGGCTGGCTGGCGCCTCATCCTCGCCGTTCTGGGTCGGCCCGTCCCCTGGCGCCGGATGCTGGAGCTCCGGCTCTCGGTCGAAGCCGTGGGGCTCGCGCTGCCGGGGGGATCGGTCGCCGCGGAGGCGATCAAGCTGGCGCTCCTCGACCGACGGCTCGGTGTCCCCATCGCCCCGGGCGGCGCCAGCCTGGCGCTGGGCAAGGCCTATCTCATCGGCGCCGAGGCCATCTACCTGGCGGTGGCGGCGGTCTGGTTGCTGCTCGGCCGGGGGACCGAGACCGGACAGACATCCGCGGCAGCCGGACCGGCGCTGGCAGCGGCGGGCGGCGCCCTTGTGACCACCCTGATCTCCGGGACGCTCCTGATTGCCCTCAGGCAGGCCACCTGGGTGAGCCGAATTGCGCGCGCGTTGATGGCGCTGCCGAGCGCGCCCTTGCGGCGCTGGATCGAAAGCCGCCAGAGCGGGATTCGCGCACTCGAGGGCGCGGCGCGCGAATTTTTTCGGGCTTCGTTTGCGCGCCGGCTGCGCTGCTTCATTCCGTTCCTGTTCGAGTGGGTGGCCGAAGCCGTCGAGACCTGGCTCATCCTGCGCTGCCTCGCCGTCCCCTTGGGCCTGGGCGGAATCCTGGGCCTCGATGCGATCGGATCGCTGTTGCGGGCGCTGGTCTTCTTTCTGCCGGCCGGACTCGGCGTACAGGACGCCGCCCAGGTGCTGGTGTTGAGCGCCCTCGGCGTTCCGGACGCGGTGGCGGTCGGTGCCGCCTTCATCTTCGTCAAACGATCGAAGGAGATCTTCTGGATCGCGGCGGGGGCGTTGTTCTTGGCGGTCCGAAGGGACCTGTGGCAGCGGACCGCCGACCAGCGCCCGGTGGTTTGAGGCCGCCGCCGGCCGCAAGGCGGCCCTCTCGCGGGCAGTTTGCTCAGCTGTAACCACACCGACACCAATCCGTCTGGACCGGGGTTGTAGTCTGTCGCCCCGATGGAGATGCGCGTTACCCACCGAGGCCTTCTGTCGTCGATCTGGCTGATCTTGCCGGGCCTGCTGGCACCGGCAGCCGGTCGCGCCGCACCGGAGCTGCTGCTGGCACCCCGAAGCCCGTCGGCCAGCGTGGCGCAGACAGTCGGCATCACGACCATCACGGTCGACTACAACAGCCCCGCGGTGGCGGGTCGAGCGATCTGGGAAGCCGTCGCGCCGCCCGGGGTCCCCTGGCGACCGGGCGAAGGCCCGGTTCCCAAGATCACCTTCAGTCGCGACGTGGTGTTCGCGGGCACCGCCGTCTCCGCGGGCAGTTATGCCCTGCTCGCGATTCCCTCGGCGACCGATTGGATCGTCATCCTGAACCGGGACACCCAGCTGACCGCCATGGCCGACTACCGCCCCACCCGGGACGTCGTGCGCGGCGTCGCCCCGGTGCAGCCGGTGCCGCACCGGGAACGGTTGACCTTCCTGTTCGCCGACTTCTCCGACGAGGAAGCATCCCTCGCTCTCGAATGGGGCGACCGTCGAATCTGCATTCCGATCCGGGTCCACACCACCGAGCAGATCGAGAGCGCCATCCAGGCGCTGGACGACGGGTGGCGCTGGTACGCGGACGCGGCGGTTTACTCGCTCGAGACCAAGAAGGACTACGAGGGCGGTCTGCGGTTCATCGACAAGTCGCTGGTCCTCACGGAGAACTGGCAAAATCTCTGGATCAAGGCGTCTCTGCTGGCGGCGACGGGAAACTACCCGGAAGCGCACCAGGCGGCCGATCGCGCCTATCAGATGGGTCGAAAAGAGGGCAACGCCTTCACCATCGAATCGAAGGTGCAAGCGGCGCTGGCCTCGTGGAACCGTCCGGCCATCGGCGACCCGCCCGCGCCCTCGCCGCCGGAGCTGACGGACACAGCCCTCCCCGAGCGTCCGGTCCAGGTGCACGGATCGAACCGCTCGACGGCACTGCTCAGGGCCCCCAGAGCGGCGGAGATCGGCCCGCGCATCAAGAGAGGCAGGCCGGAGCTCCAGACCTGCTATCAGCGCGCGCTCCGGCAGGACCCGACGCTGACCCGCGGGCGAATCGCCGTCTCCGTCGACATCGGCACTTCGGGGATCGTCAAGAAGGTGGTTCTCGATCCTCCGCATGTCTCGGGTGGGCTCGATGGATGCATCACGGACACGGTCTCGCGCTGGGTGTTTCCGCTCTCGCCGGTGGAGTACGCCGCCGAGTTTCCCGTCGTGCTGCGCGGCAAGGACTAGGTCCGTCCGGGCGAGGACACTTGAAACGGCGTCCGACGCGGCGCATGCCTACGGGCTTCAACCCGAAAGGACCGTCATGAAAACGATGCTCGCTCTGACGCTTTCCCTCCTCAGCCTGGCCGGTCTGGCCGCCGCCGCGGAACCCGCCGCGCCAACCAAGGCGGCCGCCGACGCCGCCGCCGCGCCGAAGCTCCCCGCCCGCTCCAAGATCGACTGGGAGAAGATGAACGACGGTCAGCGCAAGAAGTACATGAAGGCCACGGTGCTGCCCGAGATGAAGAAGCTCTTCGTGGCCTTCGACAAGAAATACAAGAGCATGAGCTGCCAGACCTGCCACGGCAGCAAAGCGGCCGAGACCAAGTTCAAGATGCCCGGCGGCGAGCTGCCCAAGCTACCGCAAGCGACCGATCGCCCGGGGTTCATGGCGCTGGCGCAGAAGAAGCCAGAGGCGGCGAAGTTCATGGGCACGCAGGTCAAGCCGGCGATGGCCGCGCTCCTCAACCTCGACGAGTCGAACCCGACCAACCCCAAGGGCTTCGGCTGCTACTCGTGCCACACGGCCGAGGGCGCACCGACCCCCGCGGCAGCCCCGGCAGCCCCGGCCGCCAAACCCGCCGGCGGCGGCTGGTAGACCCGGACGTTCCGACCGGCGCGGTCGCGCTCAACAGCGACCGCGCCGGACAGGGCGCCCGACTAACGTCAGTACGACAGCCCGAAGCCGTACGGAAAAAGCGGATCGGTGCTGGCGTCGCCGTCATTGATCGGAATCTGCGTCAGCTCCCGCGGCCAGCTGTGCGAGAGCTTGCCGGTCGGCTTGAAATCGCCGGTCAGGACGTCGGCCACCCCCTCCCCTTCGCTTCCGGGGAGCCAGGCGACGACCACCGCGTCCGCGTGCTTGAAGATCGAGGCGACCAGCAGCGGCCGCCCCGTGAGCAACACGACCACCACGGGCTTGCCCGCCGCCTGGGCGTCGACCACCAGAGCCTCGTCTGCCTTGGTCAGCTCCGGGATGTTGCGATCGCCCCGCCCCTCGGCATAGGGCTCCTCGCCCACCACGACGACGTTGACGTCCGCGCGCGCCGCCTCCGGTCCGACCTCGTCGCCCGAAAATGTCACCGCGGCGGGCGTGGTGGCCGCGCTCCGGATTGCTTCGAGGATGGTCGTGCCGGCGGTCGTGCGGCCGCGCTTGCCCTGCCACCCGACGGTCCAGCCGCCGCACTGGGCGCCGATGTCGTCGGCCTTGGCGCCGACCACGTTGATGCGGGCCGCCTTCGACAGCGGCAAAACGCGTCGATCGTTCTGGAGGAGCACCAGGCTCTCGCGAACCGCCTGGCGCGCGATCTCCCGGTGCGGCCTCGAACCAATCGCCGCGGTCAATCGCCGATCGGTGAAGGGATGCTCCCACAGTCCGAACCGCGCCTTCTGGCGGAGGATGCGGCGGACGGCGTCGTCGACGCGGGCGATCGGAATGCGACCGGCCGCCACCAGCTCCCTCATCGTCGTGATGAAGTCGCGGAAGTTCGTCGGCACCATCACCATGTCGATGCCGGCGTTGATGCTGGTCTCGACCTGCTGTGAATAGTCGCCCGGAAGCTTGTTGATCGCCTCCCAGTCGGTGACCACGAAGCCGGTGAAGCCGAGCTCGCCCTTGAGGACGTCGGTGATGAGCCGCCGGTTGGCGTGCATGGGCGTGCCGTTCCAGCTGCTGTAGGAGACCATGACCGATCCGACCCCGGCGGCAATGGCCGCCGCGTAGCCGGGCAGATGAATCGCGCGCAGCTCGGCCTCGGAGATCACGGCATCCCCCTGGTCTTTGCCGAACATCGTGCCGCCGTCGGCCAGGAAGTGCTTGGCGCAGGCGAGGACGCCGCCGCCGCTGTCGGTCTCGCCGACCTTGGGCGTCGCCTGTTGCAGCCCGCGCACCACCGCCGGCCCCATCAGGGCCGCGAGCGCGGGCGTCTCGCCGAACCCCTCGTAGGTGCGCCCCCAACGTTCGTCGCGCGGCACGGCGATGCAGGGCGAGAAGGCCCAGCGCGCACCCGCGCCCGTCACCTCCAGCGCCGTCGTGCGCGCGACGCTCTCGACCAAAGCGGGATCGCGGGTGCAGCCGAGGCCGATGTTGTGGGGAAAGATCACGGCGCCCCGGACGCCGCCCATCCCGTGGACCGCGTCGGTGCCGTAGAGGATCGGAATCGCCAGGCGGGTGGCCAGGGCGGCGGTTTGAAAGACGTCGATCGAGTCGGCCCACACGGCCGGCTGGTTGGGCGTCGGCAACGACTCGCCCCCGTTCAGGATCGATCCCAGAAAGAAGTCGGTGATGTCGCCGGGCGAGGCGATCGCCGTGCGGTCGATCTGGGTCATCTGCCCGATCTTCTCGTCCAGCGTCATGCGCGCCAGCAGCGCCTCGAGGTCGGGCGCCGGGGAGCCCCTCTGGGCGGGCAGAGAGACAGACGCCGGCGGCGCGGGCGGGGGCAGACCCGCGCAACCGAACGCCACGGCGAGCCCAAAGAGCGAGAGACCTCGATGAATCACGCGGGGACCATATTCGGATCGACCGGCCAGCGCGAGGTCCGACCAGGATTCTGACTAGTATCATTTGATACTATCGTCTTGCCGTCGATGAAACCGCCGTTTCGAATCACACCGCGTATCTTGACGCTCTCCACCGACATCGCACGGTTGGTCGGACGCTGCGAAGGGCTGAGCGGGACACAGCCGCAACCGCAACTCCGACGCCAGAACCGAATTCGAACCGTGCAGGGATCGGTCGCTATCGAGGGCAACACCCTCTCGCTCGACCAGATCACGGCGATTCTGGACCAGAAGACCGTCCGGGGTCCCCGCCGCGAGGTCACCGAGGTGCGCAATGCGATAGCGGCCTACGATCGGGCCGCCGCCTGGCGGGGAGGCGCGATGCGAGATCTGCTGGCCGCCCATGGTGTCATGATGGCTGGCCTCGTGACCGATGCGGGTCGCTGGCGATCGCGGGACATCGGGGTCATTCGCGGCTCGAAGGTGGGCCACGTGGCTCCGCGCGCCGGGCGTGTCCCCGAACTGATGCGGGGCCTGTTTTCGTTCTTGGCGCGCGATCGGGCCACACCCACGATCGTGAAGGCCTGCGTGTTTCACTACGAGCTGGAATTCATCCATCCCTTCAGCGATGGGAATGGCCGCCTGGGACGCCTCTGGCAACACGTCATCTTGCTGGGCGAGAGTCCGGCCTTCGCGAACGTGCCAACCGAATCTGTCATCAAGCGGCGCCAGGGCGACTACTACGCGACCCTCGCGACGTGCGATCGCGCCGGGGACTCGACCTCCTTCGTCGAGCTCATGCTCGACGCCCTGCTGGAGGCGCTGGCCGAGCTCGCCTCCGAGCTTCGCCCGGCGGCGCCCGACGCGGGCGAGCGGCTCGCGGCGGCGGGCCGGCATTTCGGCGACGCTGTATTTTCGCGCAAGGACTACTTGGCGCTACATCGAGGGATCGGAGCGGCCACCGCCAGTCGGGACCTTCGCCGCGGCGTCGATCTCGCCCAGCTGAGGGTCACCGGCGAGCGCGCAACGGCGAGATACCGCTTCCGCGGTCGCGGGCGGGCCTCGTGATACCGCCTGCGTGGCGGAGGAGTCGAAACTCCAATCGGCTCGCCTCCGCACCTCGATCAACGTTGGTGGTCGCGCGCGGCCTCCGCCTCCTGGACTGCCTGGCCAGCGCGCTCCGACTCGAGCCGCGCCCGGCGGAGACGATCCTCCGCTTCGCTCAACGCCTGCCGCGCGGTCTCGACGTCCCGCTCCCCTTTCTCCAGCGTTCGACGCGCCCGATCGGCTTCGTCCCGCAGCGCGCGGCTCCGACGTTCCGCGTCCGCCCGCGCGCGGACGCGCTCCGCCTCCGCCCGGGCCCGTGTCTTCGCCTCTTCGGTCGCGCGGGCCGCGACTTCCCGAGATCCGAGGTCGGTATTCCGCGGCGCGGTCGGCGGCGCGGCGGTCCCCAAATCGGACGGCGGCCCGAGCAGGCTCAGGAAGTCCTCGTCCCCGACATCCTGAATCAGCCGCCCGGACTCGATCGTCTGGCGAATCTCCTCGCTGGCCATGCCGACCCGCAGGTTCCGCACGACGCGCTCGAGGATCTGCGGACGCGCCGCCTGTCCCGATGCGACCAGGATCTCTTCGGCGCGGGCGCGGAGGCGTTTGAGCGCATCGCGGTGCGCCGCCATCGCCTCCGCGGTGTCGTCGCCCCGCTCGGCGCCCGCGACCGGCCGCTGCGCCCCCCGCAGACGGGCGGTGGTCTCGGCGAACAGCCTGAGAAGCGGCGCTTCCTGCCGCGCGAGCTGATTGACGATCCAGGCCGACACGCTGGGCCGCTGGATCTTCTGGACCTCCTTGGCTTCCTTCGCTTGCCCGGCGGCCTTGAGCGCATCGGACAAGAGCTTGCGCTCCGGGACGAACGTCTTGAGCGACGCGGCAAACAGTCGATCGAGATCCAGTGGCACCGGTCCGCTCACGGCTCGACGTATCGCCAGAGCCCCTGATCCCACATGAGCCCCACGAACACGTAGTGACTTCCGTCGTTGGTCACCACCACGCTATTCGGCCCGATCACCAGCTCGTCGGGCACGGTCGCGGTGGCCCAGGCGGTCCCGGGTTGCGGCGCGATCTCGAACTGCGTCCCCAGATCGCAACCCGAGCAGGCCCAGGCGTACATCGCGTAGACATTCGTCGGCGTCCCCCAAACCACCGCTTCGGGCGTCTGGCCGCTGTCGACGCGCGACCAATTCGCGCCGAGATCGGTGCTGCGATAGACGCCCTGCCCGTCGGGTCCGCTACCGCCCGCCACGAAGAGGGTCGACCCGTTCTGATAGATCTGCGAATTGCCGTGCGGGTGCTGCAGGCCGGCGAGGCCGTTCGGAATGGTCCAAGTCGCCCCGCCGTCGCTGGTCACGATCGCGCTGGCGCCGTCCTGCGCGATGGCGAACCAGGTCTTCCGGGTCGTCGCGGCGCTGCCGGTGTCGATGAAGTACGGGTACCAGGAGATTCCGCCGCTGGGGAAACCGCTGCCGCCGAGCATCTGCCAGGTCGCCCCGCCGTCGGTCGACTCCACGATCCCGTCGGCCTCGTGCAGTCCGCTCACCAGATGGGTGCCGTCGTACGGATCGATCTTCAACGAGTAGAGGCTGACGGGCAGGGCGGTCTGCGTGAACGTCGCGCCGCCGTCGATCGATTTGTAGATGGTGTTGTAGCCGGCCGCCCAGATCGTGGCCGGCGTCGTCCCGGCGACGGCGATCACCGTGCCCCGCGGGACGTCCGGGAGCGTGTCGTTGATCTGCGTCCAGGTGAAGCCGTAGTCGGACGACTTCCAGAGACCCGCGCTGCTGCCCCCGACATAGAGATCGCTCGGCCGCGCCGGATCCCCCACGATGCTGCCCGGGCCGAAGATGTTGGCGGTCGGCCGGAGAACGGCCGCCGGCATGTCGCTGGGCGTGACGTTGATCCAGACGCCGGGCGGACAGGTCCCCGCGGCGACGCAGGGATCGGGCGGAAGCGGGCCGGCGTCGTTGTGGGTGGTCCCACCGTGGGAGGCGCCACACGCCAGCAGAAGCGAGGCCGCCGCGGCGAGACACCCGACGCGATCCCCGACCGTCGACCGCTTCATGGGCTCACCGATTGTTCCCAAAAGACCACCTCCCCGTCGCGGTTGGCGACGAAAGACACGCCTCCGTCGTGGGAGATGACCAGCGCGAGACCGGCGGGGTGATCGTGGACGAAGCGGTAGGCGGCCCGGTGGCGGGTGCCCACACTCTCGATGTCGTCCGGCTCGCGCTGCCGGCCTTCGATGTCGAGGGCGCGCCAGACCCGCGCGGGCCCGGGGAGCTCGGCCGAGACCTCGGCGCCGAAGCCGAGAAGCCTGAATCGTTTGTCGACGACCACGGCGCCGTCGATGGCGGTGAGGTTGGCGATGAGGCGGCTCAATTCGAAGATCGCCTGCTCGAGCTTCTCGAGGCCGGGGCTCGAATCCTGCGCGAAATCCTGCCACCCGACCGACGCCTTCGAGGTGGCGACGGCCACACTTTCGAGGATCTGAAAGAGCAAGGTCCGGTAGCGGCCGGGGGGCTCATCCCGGTCGAACCGGTACTTGAGTCGGACGCCGTCCAGGCCGTTCGCGGTCTCACTGGCGGCGGGATCCACCACCAAGATCATACCGCCGTGGCCGAGGCCCCGGACCAACTGAATGGCGCGGCGGAACATATGCTGGCCCACCCGCCCCACCAGCGACGGGTCCGCCAGCGTCGGCGAAGACGTCTGGGCTTGCCGCGCGGCGTGCTCGGCACGAACTTCATCCCGTTCCCGGGCGAACATCGCCGGGAGCCACTCGGAATCGAACACGTCTATCAGCGCGTCGACCAGCAATCCCCGCTCGAGCGCCCCCACCAATTTTCCGGCGCAGCGGACCGCGATGTGCCCCGGACTGGTCACGTGGATGATCGGATCGTAGGTCCAGTTGGGAACCAGGCTGCGTCCGCCCCAGGTGGGCGCGAGCCAGGCCGGTCCCGAGTGCGCCAGTCCCCAGATCCGGAGTTTTCCCTCCTCGACGGAGGCACCGATGAGCGAGGTCTCGAACGGCACCGACGGACTGAGGCGGCGCAGCTCGTCCGCGCTCAAGGCCCGGCTGTGATCGAAGCGCAGCCGCAAGACCCCCTCGTTGGGAACGCCGGTGGCGGGCAATTGCTCGGGCGGCGTGAGCAGAAGACGAAAGCGGGTCGGGCGGGCCTCTTCCGAGGTCAGGGACGCCTGGAACGCCACCGAGAGGGCTTCCCGAAAAGCATCGCGGGGCACCGACAGCGCTCGGTCAGCGGGCCAATGATCCTCCACGTACTGGGCGAGGTCCGGTGGATAGGCGTGCTCGCCAGGCATCGCCCTAGCATGCCTCAGGTCGCGTTCGACGCCAGGCGCCGTTCCAGCCGCCGGGCCAGACGGGCGAACGGATAACCGAGGGCAAAATAGAGCGCGGCGCAGAGCGCGCCCGGGAGCAACCAGCCCCGGGCGTCGACGGCGGTGATGGTCATCCGCTTGGTCAGCTCGACGACGGTAAGGACCGAAACCAGCGAGCTGTCCTTGAGCAGCGAGATGAAGTCATTGGTGACGCCCGGGATGGCCAGCCGGAGTCCTTGCGGCAAGACCACCGTGCGCAGCGCCAGGCGGCGCGACGCGCCCAGCGCCAGCGCCGCCTCCCACTGGGCGCGGGGTACGGCGCCGATCGCGCCCCGGTAGATCTCCGCCTCGTAGGCCGCGTAGTTGAGGCCGAGTCCGAGAATGGCGGCGGTCCAGGGGCCGAGCGACACGATGCCGGAGAGGCCGTAATAAAGGAGATAGAGCTGCAAGAGGACCGGTGTCCCGCGGACGATCTCGATGTAGGCGGTCGCGAAGGGCCGCAGGCGTGGGCTCTCCAGACGCACGAGCGCCAGCGCCAGACCGAGCGGCACCGCGATCGCCATCGCGGCCAGCGAGATGAGGAGCGTCACCAGCGCGCCCTGCAGAAACAGCGCGATCTGGCGGGGGGTCAGCGGACGGGCCGCCGCGGAGGTGGAGACGGAGAGGAGAGAGCCCGGGCCCGCCGCGACGCGCGCCGGAGCCGGAGTGGGCGATAGCGCCAGGGCCGCCTCGCGATCCCCGTCGAGATTCCAGCGCGCCAGCGTCTTGCGCCAGGCGCCGGAGGCGATCGTCTGGGCGAGCGCCTGGTCGAGCGCGGCCCGCAGATCCTCGTCGGCGGGGCGCAGCGCGACGGCGTAACGCCCTTCGGCCACGTCGCCGACCGCCACCAGCGTCGGATGTCGCCCGAGATAGCGCGCGACGATCACGTCGTCGAGGAGGACCGCGTCGGTCCGACCGCGCTCGAGATCGATGAGGGGCTCGTCGACGCCCTCGTAGGGCAAGGCGACGGCGCCGGCCTCGCGCAGGAGATCCCAGGCCAGGCTGTTGGCCAGCGTTCCCACCCGCAGACCGCTCAACGACGCCAGATCACGAACGCGCGCGTCGGCGCGGCGCGCAACCAGTCGCTCGGAAAAGAGGTAGTACGGGCGGGTGAAGGCGACCCGCGCCGCGCGCGCCGGCGTCACCTCGATCCCGTTGAGCGCGACGTCGAAGGTCCCGCGCTCGAGCGACGGGATCAGGGTCGACCAGTCGTTCTGCACCAGCCGCGCGCGAACCCCCAGCGCCGCGGCCAGCGTGTCGGCGAGCTCGACCTCGAAGCCCACCAGCGCCCCGTCCCGATCCTCGTAGACATACGGCTCGCCCCCTTGCACGTCGGCGCCCCAGAGCAACTCGCCGCGCGCCCGAATTCTGTCGGGGGCGCTGTCAGACGCAGGCCCGGCGGGCGCGCACCCCGCGATGGCGGCGGCGCCGGCCACGGCGAGGCCCGCGGCCATCGCCAGCGGTCCGAGCACTCGAGGCGGGGCCGGCCAATACATTGGCCCCAGTATCTACGAGTGCGCGAACCGCTGTGCAGCGGAGTTGTCGGCCCGACCGTGCCTACTGGAGCAGCACCTTGGTGGGGCCGAAGGCGTCGTTGTTCGTGCCGTCGCCGATCTCGCCGAATCCGTTGTATCCCCAGCACCAGATCCCCAGGGCCGCCGTGAGGACACAGGTATGGTTGTACCCGGCGCCGATGCTCTGCACGACGTCGTTGCCGAGATTGACAACCACCGGCGTCAGCCGATTGGTCGTGGTGAGATCTCCGATCTCACCCTCGGCGTTGTACCCCCAGCAAGCCACCTGACCGCTGGTCAGCAGCGCACAAGAGTGATCGGCGCCGATGGCCAGCTGCTTGGCGGGTCCCGGAAGGCCGACCACGGCGGTCGGCGTCAGATGATTGGTGGTCGTGCCGTCGCCGCCTTCGCCGACCACGTTTTGGCCCCAGCACCAGACCGAGCCGTTCGCGTGAAGGGCGCAGGTGTGGGCCGAGCCGCCGGCGATCGCGATCTCGCTCGAGTCGGCGTAGGAGTACGTCGCCGTGGTCCGGTTGGTGGTCGTGCCATCGCCCAGCTGGCCGACGTTGTTGCTGCCCCAGGCGAGGAAGCGCCCGTCGCCCATCGTGGCGAGGGAGTGAAAGGCTCCGGCACCCAGCGATCGGATGGCCGCGCCGTTGAACGAGATCCCGGTGATGCCGGAAACCTGCACCGGCGTCGCGCTGTTGACGGTGGTGCCGTTCCCCAGCTCTCCGTCGCCGTTGTACCCCCAGCAGAACACCGCCTGAGCGCTGGAGTTGTTGGCCGGGCCGGGCCGGTAGGCGCAGGTGTGGTAGAGGCCGGCCGCGATCATGGTGAACGCGCCCGTGAGCGGCACCTGCACCGGCGTCGAGCTGCCGCCACCGACGGCAATGCCCGGTCCCGCCCCACCGTAGTAGCTGGTCCCCCAGCACCAGACCGTTCCGTCGGCGTGCAGGGCGCAGGCATGGTAGGCGCCGGCCGCGATCGCGGTGACGGCCGTGGCGGGCCCTGGCAGCGCCACCGGCACGTCGTTGAACGCCGCCTGGCCCCACTCGAGCGGGGCCGCGCTGGTGAGCGCGAACGAGTTGTACCCGCCGGCCGCGATGGACAGCACGTTGGTAACGAAGTTCACGCTCACCGACGCCGGGTTGTTGGGGCGGAAGGTGAGCGCGACCGTGGTGACGACGCCCGAACGGACCAGGGCGGTGACGGGGTCGGCGGTGTAGGTCGGCGCGGACGACCCGATCCCCGTGCAGGTGGCGGCGTACGCCGCGCCGGTGACGGCATCGTTGCCGACCGGAAGCGAGCCCAGCGACAGGCTCGCCGTCGACGCGCCCGCCGTGAGCGTGAAGCTCTGGATCGAAGCGGTCCCCGACGGCGGCGTCACGGTGATGCGGACACACTGCGTGCCCGTCGGTACCGCCGTCAGCTGCGCGGTGACCTCGGTGGTGCTCCCTTCGTCCGTTCCAGAGCCGGCGCCCGTCGTCCGCTCGGGAGCCCCGCATCCCAGATTCAACGCCACGCCCAAGAGCGCAGCAACCGTCGTTGTGCCTTTGGATCCACCACAACCGTTTCGCTTCATCACGGAGGCCTCCTTGCGCTCGAGCGCGCGCCCCGTAAGTAACGCGGCCGCTCGACGCGCAGGGACAGGTTGATTGCCGAACCTCCGCGCGGATGCTTGCAACCGCGGGCGGAAATCCGCTCAGCCGCCGTCGTGAAAGGTCGAGCAGGCCGCCGGATCGCCGCTATCCATTCCGACGCCGAACCACTTCTGCCGATCGGCCGCGCTGCCGTGGGTGAAGGTCTCGGGGCGCACCCGACCGGTCACCTCCTTTTGAATGCGGTCGTCGCCCACGGCCGCCGCGGCGTCCAGCGCCTCGGCGATCTCGGCGCGGCCCACCTTGCCGGCGGCGTAGGCGGCGTTGCCCCACACGCCGGCGTAGCAGTCCGCTTGCAGCTCCAATCGTACCGACAGCGCGTCTCGCTGCTCCGGGTGCTCCTCCTGTGCCTGCCGCACCCGCCGTTCGATGCCGAGGACATCCTGGACGCGGTGGCCGTACTCGTGCGCCACCACGTAAGCTTCGGCAAAGTCGCCGCCGCGCGCGTGAAAGCGCTGGTGCAGCTCCTCGAAAAAACCGAGATCCAGATAGACCCGGTCGTCCTCGGGACAATAGAAGGGGCCGGTCCGCGCGCTGGCCACGCCGCAGCCGCTGCGCGTCGCCTCCGTGAACAGCACCAGCCGCGCCGGCCGGTAGCCATTCCCGGCCGCGGCGAGCTGCCGCCGCCAGAACGACTGCACGTTGCTTTCGACGCAGACCACGAACTTCGCCGGGTCGCTGGTCGAGGTGACACCGGCGCAGCTCCCGCCGAGCTGACTTCCCGAATTTGCAGAGCCGCGCGGCACCGGTGGCCCCGTCTGGACGCCGCGCTGGCTCTCCTCGATCAGCCGGCCGACGGCGGCGGCGGTGGGGCTGCCGTTGCTGGCCATCACCTGCACGATGAAATAGATGACGCCGCCCGCCAACCCGAGGCCCCCCACGCCCATCCCTACCCCGCCGCCCGGGAAGCGCATCCCGCGGCGATCCTCGACCTCGGAGCTGTCCGCCCGATCTTCCTCGTCGAATTTCATGATCGAATGACCAAGCCTAGCCGATACAATTGACCCGTGATCGATCGGATACGGCTCGTCGGTTTCGCCGCGCTATCGCTGGGCTTCGTGGGCGGCTGCAGTCCGTCCGCGGCCGGCGGCCCAGACGGCGGCGGTCCCGGCGCCGGCGGTCGTGCCACGGGTGGCACGGGCGGGGCGACCTCCGGCGGCACGTCTGGTGGCACGTCGGGTGGTACGGCAGGCGCGTCCGGGGGCGCCGACGGGGGCACGATCGTCGCATCGCAGCCGCTCAGCCCCAACATCGTCGTCGATCAATTTGGTTACCGCACGACGGCCGAAAAGATCGCGGTCGTTCGCAGCCCGCAACGCGGGTTCGATTCGACCGCGACCTTCACGCCGGGCGCGAAGTACGCCCTGGTCGACGCGCATTCGGGGCAGATGGCGCTGGAAGCCGCGCCGGCGGTCTGGAACGGCGGCGCCGTCGACAGCTCTTCGGGCGACAAGGCCTGGTGGTTCGACTTCTCGGCGGTCACCGCCGCCGGCGACTACTTCGTCCTCGACGAGACCAAAGCCGTTCGCTCCGACGTCTTCAGCATCTCCGACGCGGTCTACCGCGCCGTCCTGACGCAGGCCGAGCGGATGCTCTTCTACCAGCGCGACGGCTTTGCCAAGACCGCCCAATACGCGGGCGCCGATTGGGCCGACGGCGCCGCGCACCTCGGGCAGTGCTACCTCTACAGCGACGCCGCCAAGACCTTGAACAAAGATCTGCACGGCGGCTGGTGGGACGCCGGCGACTTCAACAAGTACACCAACTGGGGCGCCAGCGACGTCATCGAGCTCCTGCACGCCTACGCCGAGAGCCCCGCCGCGTTCGCGGACGACACCAACATCCCAGAATCGGGCAACGGCGTCGCCGATCTGCTCGACGAGGTGAAGTGGGAGCTCGACTGGCTGGTGCGCATGCAGCAGAGCGACGGCTCGGTCCTCAGCATCGTCGGCGAAGCGGCGGCGCCCGCCCCCGCCTTCGGCAATCCGGCGAACACCGCGCCGTCGCTGGTGACCGATCCCTGCGCCTACGGTCCCGCCTCGACCTCCGCGTCGCTGAGCGCGGCCGCCGCCTACGCGTACGCCTCGGTCGTGCTCGGTTCGGCCGCCGGATTCGGCGCGGCCTATCCCGGCTACGCCGCCGGGTTGGTGACGCGCGCCCAGCAGGCCTGGGCCTGGGCCAAGGCCAACCCGGCCGTGTTCTTCTACAACTCCACCTCCAACCCGACGGTCGGGTCCGGGGAGCAAGAGGTCCCCCAGAGCGATCCCGACCGCAGCTACGCGCTCCTCGTGAAGCGTCTGCAGGCGGAGCTCTACCTCTACGAGGCGACCGGCGACACGACCGCCCGCGACTTCTTCGACGCCAACTACGCCGGCGTCAACTTCATCTCTCAGAAGTACATCGACGGCTCTCACGGCGAGGAGCAGGAGACGCTGCTCGAGTACACGCTGGCTCCGAATCCGACCGCGACCGTGGTGCAGAAGATCAAGTCGGCCTACCTGTCGTCGCTGCAGAGCAGCCAGAACCTGGGCGCCATCCAGGCGACGACCGATCCGTACCTGGCGTACCTGCCCCAGTACTTCTGGGGGAGCAACCAGATCAAGAGCGACCAAGGCAACCTGTTCTACGACGTGGTGACCTTCGCGATCGACGCCTCGACCAGCGTGCAGGCCGCCAAGGGGGCCGAGCGCTACATCCACTACCTCCACGGCGTGAACCCGCTGCAGATCGTCTATCTGTCCAACATGGGCGCGACCGGCGCGTCGAAGTCGGTCACCCGCTTCTTTCATTCCTGGTACGCCACGGGCTCGCTGTGGGACGCGGCCGGCGTCTCGAAGTACGGGCCACCGCCCGGTTACCTGACCGGCGGGCCCAACCCCAGCTACACCTGGGACGGCTGCTGCCCGAATGGGTGCAGCGGCTATTCGTGCGGCGCCGCACCGCTGTCGCCGCCCACCGGCCAGCCCGACCAGAAATCGTACGCGGATTTCAACGATGGCTGGCCGCTCGATTCATGGTCGGTGACCGAGCCGGACGACGGCTACCAGGCCAAGTATCTCCGGTTGCTGTCCAAGTTCGTGCACTGAGATCGGCGCGGCGTCGGGACAGCGCGGCAAGCGTCCAATTCGGATCGTGATCGTCGGTCGACGCGAGCGCGTATACTCCCCCGAATGCTGCATGAGTTCCTCGTCGTCAACCGTGACGAGATTCTCGGTCGCTCGCGTACCAAGCTCGTCGCGCGCGAGGTGCCGACCCCTACCGAGGCCGAGCTGCGGGACGGACTGCCCCTCTTCCTCGATCAGTTGGTCGCCATCCTGCGCGCGGGGAAAGGCCAGCGGACCGACGGGCACCGCGGCGTCTCCGACAGCGCGGCGCTACACGGTGGCGAGCTGCTGCGGATGGGACTGACGGTCGGTCAGGTCGTCCACGACTACGGGAGCATCTGCCAGAGCGTCACGGAGCTGGCTACCGAGCACGACCTGGCGATCACCGCCGACGAGTTCCAGACGTTCAACCGCTGCCTCGATGACGCCATCGCCCAGGCCGTCACCGAGTACGAGCATCAGCGCGACCGATCGGCCGACCGTCCCGGGGTGGCGCACCTCGGCTTTCTGGCACACGAGATGCGCAACCTGCTCACCACCTCGATGCTGACGTTCGACGCGCTCACCCGGGGCAGCGTCGGCGTCAACGGAAGCACCGGTGCCTTGCTCGGGCGCAGCCTGCGGCGGATGCGGGTCCTCATTGATCGGACCCTGGCCGAGGTACGCCTGGGCGCGGACACCCAGAGGACGGAGCGCGTGTCGGTGGCCGAGCTGCTCGAAGAGATCGAGATCGTCGCAAAGATCGAGGTCAATGATCGCGATGTCCAGCTTTCCGTGGATCCCGGACCCCACGACCTGGCCGTCGAAGCGGACCATCAAATCCTCGCGGCGGTCATGGCGAACCTGGTTCAGAACGCCTTCAAGTTCAGCCGATCCGGTGGACAGATTGCGGTCCGCGCCCGGGCGGCAGACGAGCGCGTGCTGATAGAGGTGATGGATGAGTGCGGTGGACTGCCGCCAGGCAAAGCCGAGGATCTGTTCCGTCCGTTCGAGCAGCGCGACCTCGATCAGAGCGGCCTCGGCCTCGGTCTCACCATCAGCCTGAAGGGCGTTCGGGCCAGCGGGGGCGAGATCCGCGTGCGCGACCTACCCGGATCGGGATGCGTGTTCACGGTCGACTTGCCGAAAGCCGCGCCGGCGGCCTGAGGGTGCGGTCGAGCTTGGTCAGGGTGCTCGCGGAAGTGTCGGTGGAGGCAACCGCAAGGTCCCACGATGACTATGTTCGCCGCGTGCTCCACGAGTTCCTGATCGCCAACCGTCGTGAGATTCTGGCGCGCTCGCGCGAAAAGCTCGCAGCCCGAGAGGTTCCCGTCCCCACCGAATCCGAGCTGGCGGACGGATTGCCCCTCTTCCTGGATCAGCTGATCGCAATCCTGCGCACTGGAAAGGGCGAGCGGAGCGGTGGGCAACACCGCGTAGTAGCGAGCGCGGCGCATCATGGTGGCGCGCTGCAGCGACTCGGACTGACGGTCGGTCAGGTGGTGCAGGACTACGGCAGCATCTGTCAGAGCGTCACCGAGCTCGCGGACGAACGCGATGTGGCGATCACCGCCGACGAGTTCCACACGTTCAACGGCTGCCTCGACGACGCCACCGCCCGGGCCGTCACGGAGTACGAGCACCGGCGGGACAAAGTGGTAGCCGATTCGAGCACGGCGCACCTCGATTTTCTGGCGCACGAAATGCGCAATCTGCTGACCACCTCGATGTTGACGTTCGACGCCCTGAGGAGAGGCAGCGTTGGAATTCAGGGCAGCACCGGGACCCTGCTGGCGCGCAACCTGCGGCGGATGCGCGCCCTGATGGATCGGACGCTGACCGAGGTGCGCCTCGGATCCGGCGCTCCCAGGCCGGAGCGCGTCTCCGTCGCCGAGCTGATCGAAGAGATCGAGATCGTGGCGACGATCGACGCCCAGGATCACGACGTTCAGCTCGCCATCGACGCCGGTCCTTCCCAGCTGTCGGTCGAGGCCGATCACCAGATCCTGGCGTCCGCCGTCGCAAACCTCCTTCAGAACGCCTTCAAGTTTACCCGGGGCCATGGCCACGTCGCTGTCCGCGTCCGGACGATCGGCGAACGCGTGCTCATCGACGTCGAGGACGGGTGCGGCGGGCTTGCCCCGGACAGGTTCGAGGAGCTGTCGCGCCAGCTCGATCAGCGCGAGGGCGGAGAGGCCGAGTCCGGCCTCGGGCTTTCGATCAGCCTCAAGGGCATTCGGGCCAGCGGCGGTGAGATCCGCATTCGGGACCTTCCCGGCTCGGGCTGCGTCTTCACGGTCGATCTGCCGAGAGCACCGGCCATCCACCCTCCGCGGACGCCGATCGGTTCACGCCCCGAAGTGATCCCGCACGACGCCTAGGAGATCTTTGACCTGGTACGGCTTGGCAAGAACCGGGACGGTGACGTCGGTCCGCCGGGAGGGCTCGACGCCGGTCATGAAAACAAACGGAGGCATGGCGCCTCCCAGGAGCTCGCGCGCGCCCGTGAGGAACGTTCGGCCGTCCATGTCGATCATCGAGAGGTCGGCGAGGACCAGAGCGGGCACGGTCGCTTCCATCATGCGGAGCGCAGCCCCGCCACCGGGAAGGGCGACCGCCAGGTAGCCCGCGTTCTGGAGCACGTCAACGACGATGGCGCGAATGTCCTCGTCGTCGTCGACGATCATGACCCACTTGGCCGCTTCCTCCCCCACGGCTCTGGACGATAGCGGATGGCTGACGCGATACGAGAGATATCAGCAGCTCGACCATTTCAGGACACCGCGCCAAGCGGCTGGCCGCGCCGGCCGTGCTCAAGCTTGAAGCTCGACCATTGAATCGATGCTTTCGGCCGCGCGGGCCTTCAGCTCTCGGATCTCTGCGTCAAGGTTCTTGACCTCGGTCTCCAGGCGGGCGATCAGCCCCTTCGGCGCCGCTGGCTCCGCCTGGGCCCCGAAGAGACGGGCTCTGAGAGCTTCCCGCCGGTCCTCCCGATCCCGGATCGTCCTGGCATCCTGATCGACTGGCTCGTTCGTTGCCGCGATGGTCATGCCGCGAAGCTGAGGCCGAACGGATGTAGGCGCCAGGGCGGATCGAATGCCCGACGGGTGGGGTGGGCCAATTCAAGCCCCGCTCGACGCAGACGCGCCCGTCACCAGCCCGGGCGGGAAAGGTGTGGTGGAGCTGAGGACCACGCGATTCCTTCCGGCGTGCTTCGATTCGTACATCGCGGCGTCCGCCGCCTCCACCAGCATGAGCGGCGTAGGCGTCGTCTCCGCCGAGAACCCCGCCACGCCGAAGGAAGCCGTGATCCCGGCCATCGCGCCCGAGCTGAAATGCTGCTCGATGCGCTGGCGGACCCGTCCCGCGAAGAGCATCGCGTCCTCGGCGTTGGTCTCGCGCAGCAGGATGCAGAATTCCTCACCCCCATACCGATACGCGCTATCGGTCGCGCGCAAGGAGCCCGATATGACCTCGGCCACCTGTTGCAGTGCCGCGTCTGCCTGGGGATGTCCGTGGATGTCGTTGAACTCCTTGAAATGGTCGACGTCCAGCATCACGAAGGCCAGCGGTCGTCCGTAGCGCACACAGCGCTTACATTCGGTCTGGATGTCTTCCTCGAACCGGCGGCGGTTGAAGAGCCGGGTCAGGGCGTCGACGTGGCTCCGCTCCTCGATGACTTCGTGCATGCGGGCCGATTCGATGGCGGTGGCCGCGTGGGTGGCCAGCGTCTCGAGCACCTCGATCACCTGTGTGGTCGCCACCCTCGGCTCGGTGTGACGCGCCTCGAGCGTGCCGACGATCCGCGCGCCCACGATGAGAGGAACGGCGATCGCACACACCGGGCCTATGTTGTTGCTGTCGCTGAATCGCACCTGCCCGGCGGGCCCTTCGAACGTGATGCGTCCGGATTTGGCCGCCCGCCCCGCGAGTCCCTGCCCCATCTCGATGCGCGGACCGGGGGATCCGGCTTCTCCGGCCTGAACCAGTCGTTTCTGGTCCTCGTCCATGAGCCAAACGATCACGCGCGCATAGCCACCGACGGCCGCGGTGCTCTCCCGTACGGCCCCCACGACATAGGCGAGGTTGAGACTCTCCGAGAACTCGCGGCTCGCATCGAGGATCAGCCGCAGCTGAACCGAATGCTCCCGCAAGGTCTCGTCCCGGGAGACGGCGGACGCTCGCGCCGCGGCAAGGGCGCGCACCATCTCGTTGAGGCCCTCGGCGAGGTCGGCCAGCTCGCGCGGACCGGCGCCGTCGACGGTCGTCTCCAGCTGTCCGTCGCGAATTCGACGAATATGACGCAAGAGCGCGGCGACCGGCACGACGATGGCGGCGCGGAGCGCGCGATGCTGCTGTACCGCGAGCAGGAGCACCGCGAAGAACACCGCGAGCTCGAGGGTGACGCCGGCGGCGATCACGCGCTGCTCGCGCAGGGACAAGACGGCGGAGTGCTGATCGAGGGCGTCCGCGAACGCGCTTTGCCCGCTCCGATAGGCGTCGAAAAGCGCCTGGCCTTCGATCATCGATGGACCTGCCGCGTCGAAACGGGTGGTCGCGGCAAGTCCAGCCCAGCGCTCGCGGCACCTTTCCTCGGCCAGGCGCGTTGCCAGCATCACCCCCGCGAGCTCGGGGACGGAACCGGCCGTGGCCGTGAGGATCTTGTTGGCTCGATCCAGCGCAACCTCGCCGCGGGTGTAGGCCGCAAGGAAGCGGGCATCGCGGGTGGTCAAGTAGGCCTGCAGACCGATCTCCTCGTCCAGCATCGCCGCGAGGGCCGCGTTCTCGGTCCTCACGGCCAGTCGGCTTCGCGCCACGGCGGGTGTCAGCCAGGCGCGGCTGACGCCGAACCCGAGCGCAGCCACCACGAACGCCGCCCCGACGAGCGTACCGAAGAACGTGAATGCCCCGCTGAGCTGCTGGGCGAGCGTGCGGTCTTGCAGAGCGGGATTCACATCGGCCTACCACTACGACCCTAAGATCCTTAAGGCGGGGTACCGGCAAGACAAGGCGCGATCGCCCGGAAAACGCGAAAGGTTCGGACGACCGGCGATTCGCGGGGGCGATCCTCGGGGCCGATCCTCGGGGCCGATCCTCGGAATGATGGCTAGCTTCTCCACGTGACACCAAACCGCGGCCACGACGACCGCAGCCCAGCCGTCGCCGCTGCGCCGCCGACCGTCGGCACCGTCCTGAGGGGAACCTACCGGATCGTGCGCCAGTTGGCGGAAGGTGGTTGCGGCGATGTCTACGTCGCAACCCACGTGCGTCTGGGCAACGAAGTGGCCGTCAAGATTCTTCACGCCGCCTTGGGGGGAAACGACCCCGTCCTGGTCCGCTTTCGGCACGAGGCCGACATCATGTCCGCGCTGCGGCATCCGCACATCGTGCAGATCCTGGACTTCGACATCACCGAGCAGGGCGTTCCATTCCTGGTGATGGAGCTCCTGGTGGGACGATCGCTCAGCGAGGGTATGGCGGCGGGGACGCCGTTCGAACCGCGCGCCGCCTTCCACATCATCGATCAGATCGCGCAGGCGCTCACGGCCGCGCACGCATATGGCATCGTCCATCTGGACCTCAAGCCGGACAATGTCATCCTGGTGTCGACCGATGGCCGCGACGATTTCGTCAAGGTGATCGACTTCGGGATCTCGCGGGCAGGCCGAGTCGCGCGTCCGGCGAGCGAGGCCCGGATGAGTGGCACGCCCGAATACATGGCCCCCGAACAGGCGGCTGGGCTGACCGAAGACATCGACCATCGCAGCGATCAATTCGCTCTGGCCGGCGTCGCCTACAGGCTGCTCACGGGCCACGATCCCTTCAGAGGCCTCGACCCGCTGGCCCTCCTTTATCGGGTCATAAACGGGATGCAGCATCCGCCGTCGGAACGGGCGCCCTGGCTGGGCCCGGGGGTGGATGTGGTCATTGGCCGTGCGATGTCCAAGCGCCCAGCCGATCGCTACCCCGATGTCGCGGCCTTCACAGAAGCGCTCCGTGGCGCAATCGATGTCGTCGCGATCGATAGGCGGGGCGTGACCGCGGCGGCGACGGCACGCGCCTTCGATCGGCGCGCGGCGGAGGAGGCCAAAGATTTCGAGACGCCCGCGCAGCCGGTCGAGGGCGACACGCTGCCGTTCATCCGGACACCGCGAAGGACCGGCCGCCGGCTGAGGCCCGGGTCGGTCCTCCTGGCGCTCGCGGCGGCGGCCGCGGCCGTCTGGTTCTTTCCCGCGACCCGAGGCACCACCCGCGCCGCGTGGGACCGCGCCGGTGCCAGGGCGCGGAGCGTGGTCGGCGCTGTGACGCCCGCCACGACCAAACCCTCGCGTTCGGGCAATGTTTCGATGCCGTGAGCGACCGCGGCCCATTGGCAGGGCGGCATGGCGTGGCTATCACTGGCGGGTCGATTTTCTCATGAAACATCTAATTTCCGCCGACAGTCACAACATCCTGGATGACCTGGACGTTCTTCAGGTCGAAACACGCTTGCTGCTCGACGTGGCCAGCCCCGACGCGCGCGCGGAGTGGGAGAAACTGGAGAGCCGATTCCCCTCCGCCGTCGAGATTCGAGCGGGATTCATCTCTCTTTCGAATCCCGAGCTTCACGAGATGCGATCGAAGGTCAGACGGTTCCGAGACATCCTCTCGAATCAACCGGGCGCGCCGTCCGTGGGCCAATCGGCGTCGCGCACGGCGCCGGCGCGGAGATCGCGAAGCGCGTAACGGGTACCCCGCCAGATCACGGCGCCGCGGAGCGTCGCGAGGAGCGCGCTCGCGAGCGCGACGAGCGCCAGGCAGATGCCCAGCAACGGCAGCGGTAAACCTTCGTATCCGCGTCCCCCCGCGAGGCGGCGCGCAGTCGCGCCGAGGAGGGCCATCGGCAGCGCGACCGCCAGCGCCGCGACGGCGAGCGCCCCGGCGCGCGGCGGCAGCCAGACCGACGCCGCCAGATAGACGGCGGGAAAGGTGGTCACGAGCGGCACCAGGACCGCCGTCCGCATCGTCGTGAGCCAGCTGTAGTCGGAGCCGGCAAAGAAATTCTTCAAGAGGCCACGCATCGACGCCGCGAATCCCCGCTGCCAGCGCACCCGCACCAACCCGCCCGAATCGGCGCACCCCTGCCGCACGCCGCTCCGGCGCAGCACCAGGCCCAGCTTGACGTCGTCGGCCACCTCGAGGCGTAGACGCTCGTGCCCTCCGATCGCCAGGTAGCTATCGCGGCGGACCAGATTGAACGCCCCGATGCCGACGTGCGCCGCGCTGCCGGGCCGGCGCAGCTCGTCGACGCGGAGGTGCAGCAGAAGGAACAGTCCGAAGAGCGAAACGAAGCCACGCTCCAGCAACCCCGGCGCGATGAAGCGCGGCAGGGCCACCGCGTGCCCGAGGCCGTCCTGCACCGCCCAGCCCACCGCCCGCCGGAGCGCGTTCGGGGTGAACACCACGTCGGCGTCGGTGAACAGGATCCAGTCTCCGGTGGCCTCGGCCGCGCCCCGGTGGAGCGCGTTGGTTTTCCCCAGCCACCCGGACGGCAGGACATCGACGCGCGCGACCCGCAGCGCGGGGTGCGAGGAGCCGAGCTCGCGCAAGATCGCGCCCGTCGCGTCCTCCGATCGATCGTCCACGGCGATGACCTCGAACAGCTCCGGCGGGTAGTCCTGCGCCAGCAACGACGCGAGCGCCGTCCGGATCGCGGCCTCTTCGTTGCGGCAGGCCACCACCACCGACAGCCGGGGCCAGACCATGCCGTCGGGCAGCTCCGCCGGCGCGCGCGCCAGGTTCGGCAATCGCGCGATCCGAGACAGCACCCAGGCGAACTGCAGCCAGACCAGCAGGATCCCGCTCGAGAGGACCGTCGCGACCGGGGCCAGCACGCCCAGGTTCTACCCCGGTTCTCTCAGCGGGATGCCGATCGGGACAGGCGCGCCCTCTGCCGCGCGCCCACCCCGATCGCTGCGGTCAGGTCGTTGCGGTCGCGGTTCGTGGGGCGAGGGCGCGACGGGCGCCGGCGCCAACCCGCACGCCCTCCAGGCCCGCCAGCGCGAAGGCCCCCGCCGCCAGCGCGAGATCGCGCACGGCGATGTCGAACATGCGCAGGCTCACCAGGTTGATGGCGATGCAGACCATGTCGGATATCCTCCTCTCTCTGCGATACAGAGACGGATCGCCCCCCTGCCGTTACAGCTCATCCGTGTGCTAGGAGAGGATCCGCCTTGGCACCAGCCGATTTCAATGACGGTCGCCTCCTCCGGGCGCTGGCGCTGCTGACCTTCGCCACGGGATTGGTAGATGCCGCGAGCGTGCTCGGTCTCGGCCACGTGTTCACGGCGAACATGACCGGCAACGTCGTGTTTCTCGGCTTTTCATTCGCAGGCGCCGGGCGGGTCGCGACCTCGGACTGCGTCGTCGCCCTGGCGGCGTTTCTGGTCGGCGCATTGGTCGGGGGACGTCTGGCCGCCGTCGGCGTCTCCTTCAAGGTGGCACTGGCGCTCGAGGCCGCGCTCTTGACGGCGGCCACCGCCGTGGCCTGGGCGCACGGAGACCTGCCCCCTCAGCGCATTCCCGAGATCGCCCTTCTGGCTTCGGGTATGGGAATTCAGAACGCGTCGGTGCGAAAGCTGGGCGTCCCCGACATGACGACCACCGTCCTCACCCTGACGCTGACGGGCCTGGCGGCCGACTCGTCGCTGGCGGGCGGCAGCAACCCCCGCGTGGGCAGACGCCTGCTCTCGGTCGCGTTGATGCTGCTCGGCGCTCTGGCGGGAGCCCTGCTGCTATTGCGCGGCGTTCGATGGGCCATCGGCGGCACCGCGCTCATCGCTCTGTCCGCCTGCCTGATTTCCCCAGGCGGCGTGCGCGCACCGCCGGCACATCCGGCGTAGGGATCCGCCGAATCTAAGTTTTGGGGACGTCGGGAGCGGGGCGGGCGTGATCGTCTTTGGGCGGCCGAAACGCTTGTCCCACACGTAGCCGGCAAGCCGCGAGGGCGACCGGCGACAGGTCGGTTCCGTAGAGACGGGTCACCAGGGCTGGCCCGATCTGCTCGCCCGTGAGGCCGGCGCACGCCAGGCTCTGTCGAACGATCGCCCGCGCCGTGTCGGACATCTGGAAACACATCACGACCCGCTGCTGGGGAGAGCGCGACATGAACAGGCGGGCGTAACGCCGCTCGATCTCCGGGGAGGTATCCGCGCTCATGGTCGTATTGCGCTGCCGCCCGAGGAGGAGATGAGCAGTCGTTCCAGGCTCTCCAGCACCTGGCAGGCCGAGGCGGAGATCTTCGTGTGCGCCAGATCGTCGCCGCGCGTGGGGCCGATGTTGACGACGGCGATCGGAAGGTCGAGCTCGCGCGCGCGCCGCACGAACCGGAAGCCCGAGTAGACGGTCAGCGACGATCCGACCACCAGCAACACGTCGCCTTGCTCGAACAGCTCCCAGGCGGCGGCCAGCGTCCGTTCCGGCACGTTGCCGCCGAAAAAGACGACGTCCGGTTTCAGGTCGCCCCCACAGGCGCGGCAACCGACCACGGTGAACCCCGCGACGACGTCGGCCGGCAGATCGGAGTCGCCGTCGGGACGAAGGTGGATCTCCGCCGCGGTCTCCAGCCAGCCCGGGTTTTCCTGCAGGAGGCGCGCCTGCACGGCGTCTCGGTCTTCGCCGGCGCCGCAACGCAGGCAGAGGACCTCGGCCAGCGCGCCGTGCAGCTCGACGACCCGCCGACTTCCGGCGCGGTGGTGGAGACGATCGACGTTCTGGGTGATCACGCCGACCAGCGGTCCGGCGGCCTCCAGCGCGGCCAGCGCGCGGTGGGCGGCGTTGGGCTCGGCAGAGCGAAACCGTGCCCAGCCGACGGTGGCGCGCGCCCAGTACCGCTGGCGGACCTCGTGTCGGCGTAAAAATGCATCGTGCTGGATCGGATTTCGCGGCCCGGTCCGCCCGCCGCCGCGGTAGTCCGGTATCCCGGACTCCGTGCTGCACCCGGCGCCGGTGAGCGCGACGAAGCGCCGGCCCGCCAGCAGCGCGAGCAGAGGGGCGAGGAGATCGTCCGTCGCGATCGCCTCGCCGGCTGGGTCTGGAGGCATCGGGACAGACATCGGGGCGGAGATTGTGACGGACATCGTGACGGACCTGGCGGCGGGCCCCGCGGCTACGGCTTCGCCGTGCTGGCGAAGCGCTTCTCGGGGGAGATCGCTTCCAGCCGGTCGCGGCCCTGCACGGTGATCATCCAGCCGGGGTATTCTGGCGGCAGCGCGCTGGCGGTGTCGAGGCGCTCGAGCTGCGCGGCCGAGAGCTTCAACTCGGCGGCCGCCAGGTTGTCGCGCAGCTGGGTCTCGTTGCGGGCGCCGACGATGACGCTGGTGGTGACCTTCTGGTGCAATAGCCAGCTCAGGGCCACACGCGCCACCGAGACCTCGTGTTCCCGCGCCACCTCGGCCAGCACGTCGAGGACGGCGTAGCCGCGCGTCTCGTCGACCGGCGGGAAATTGAAGCTCACCCGTCGGGCGCCCTCGGGTCCCTTCCGATCGCGCGCGAACTTCCCGCTCAGAAAGCCGCCCGCGAGCGGGCTCCAGATCAGGAGCCCCACCCCCTCCGATTCCATCAGCGGGACGAGCTCCCGCTCCAGATCGCGGCCGGCGATCGAATAGTAGGACTGGATCGTCTCGAAGCGCGCCAGGCGGTCGCGCTCGCTGATGCCGAGCGCCTTCATGAGATGCCACGCAGCCAGGTTGGACGCGCCGATGTAGCGGACCTTGCCCGCCCGCACCAGATCGTCGAGGGCACGCAGCGTCTCTTCCCAGGGCGTGAGCGCGTCGTAGCCGTGGATCTGGTACAGGTCGATGTAGTCGGTCCCGAGCCGCCGCAGGCTGCCGTCGATCGCGTCCAGAATGTGGCCCCGCGACAGCCCGACGGCGTTGGGTCCCGGGCCGACCCGCCCGCGCACCTTGCTGGCGACCACCAACTCCTTGCGCCTGGCGCCGAGCGCCTTGCCCAGGATCGTCTCGGCGTTCCCCATCGAGTAGGTGTCGGCCGTGTCGAAGAAGTTGATGCCGGCGTCGAGGCAGATGCCCACCAGCCGGTCCGCCTCCGCCTGCGCGGTGCTGCCGATCGCCTGGTAGATCCCGTCGCCGCCGAACGTCATCGTGCCGAAGCAGAGCTCCGAGACCCGCAGACCGGTTCTACCCAAGGACCGTTGGTTCATGCGCCCAAACATGGATCACGACGGCGGGCCGTGCCCGTTCGAGATGCGCGTGGCCCTGGCGAGCGCGCCGGGGCTACTGGCAGCCGATCGGGCCCGACGAGAGGGCGACGTCGTCGTACCAGAGGGTCAGGGCGCCGGCGCCGTAGCTGTCCCAGCCGACGTTGAAATCCGCCAGCATCGTGTAGCGGGAGAGCGAGGCGGTGCTGCCGACCCAGCTGTCGTCGACGTCGGGGGTGGAGACGCCGTCCTCGGTCAACCCGGCGATCGAGTTGCCGTCGACCGACACGTTGAGGTGCCCGTTGGTGTTGATGGTGAGCTCGACGCAATACCAGGTGTTGGCGACGGGCTTGAAGCTGGTGGCGTCGCCGTTGGGGCTGACGTCGGGGATGTTCGCCGCGTCGGAGTCGGTGTTCCAGTGGAAGACGTTGTCCTGGCTGCCGAACCTGAGCTCGTTCGATTGCGAGTACTGATCGACCGCCATCGGGTGGGTCACGATCATCGCGGCGTGCCCCGCGGCCAGCGCGGTGGCGAACCGGACGTAGAAGCGCACGTGGGCGACCGAGCCGAGCGTGCCGATCACCGTGCTGTTGCGCAGGTAGAGCCGATCGTTGCTCACCACCTTGAGGGAATGCGCGGAGCCGTGTGCCCCCATCGTTCCGTCGATGGTCGCCGTGTCGCCCGACCCGGGCGAGTTCGGAATCAAGGTCCAGAGCGTCGAGCTGGGCGCCGCGCCGGCCGCCGTCGATTCGAAGGTGTCGCACAGGGGCAGCGAGCTGCAGTCGGCGACCGCGCCGGTACAGATCGGAAGAGCACACGTCTGAACTCCAGTCACTGACCAA
>OCTA010000139.1_pt1 | contig 68206 bp, 59 predicted proteins | sample 1538991 | NCBI WGS metagenome assembly OCTA01 (sample SAMEA3539302, study PRJEB22396) | soil metagenome | biome: tundra; feature: field; material: soil | place: USA | collected 2010-05 | depth 0.15 m
CTCTTCCTGCGTGTAGTCCAGCTTGCGCTGCATCCGCTCGTTGATCGCACACGCGCTTCTGGACACCACGGGAGTTGTCGGCAACGGGGCGATCGTAGTTGCTAGCAAGACGCGGGATTCGAGCGCGCGTCCTACCCCAGTGGCGCGAATTCTTCGAAGCGCTTCTTGTTGCTGGCCTTGAGCCAGGCGTCTTCGCCGGTGATGCGGCCTTCTTTGGCGAAGGCGTAGAGGGCGTCGTCCATGGACTGCATGCCGTCTTTCTTGCCGCCCTGGATGATGGAAGCAATCATCGGCGTATTGCCTTCGCGAATGACGTTGGCCAGGCCGGTCGTGCGCAAGAGCAGTTCCAGGGCGGCCACGCGGCCCTTGCCGTCGGCGGTGCGCAGAAGCAACTGCGACGCCACCGCGGCCAGTGAAGAGGCCAGCATGGAACGCACCTGGCGCTGCTGATCGGTGGGGAAGACATCGATCACGCGGTCGATGGTCTTGCTGGCGCTGTTGGTGTGAAGCGTACCGAACACCAGCACGCCCATCTCGGCGGCGGTGATGGCCAGCGAGATGGTTTCGAAGTCGCGCATTTCGCCCACCAGGATGACGTTCGGATCCTGGCGGATCGCCGCGCGCAGGGCCGCCGCGAAGCTTTCGGTGTCGGTGCCGACCTCGCGCTGGGAGATGGTGGATTTCTTGTTGGGGTGGACGAACTCGATGGGATCTTCGATGGTCACGATGTGGCGGTCGTGCGTCTGGTTGATCTTGTCGATGATCGACGCCAGCGTGGTCGACTTGCCCGAGCCGGTCGGACCGGTAACCAATACCAGGCCATGTTCGAGGTTCGCCAGTTCAAGCGTGGCCGGCGGCAGGTTCAGCTTTTCGATCGGGATGATCTCCTCGGGGATGATGCGAAAGACCGCGCCGGCGCCGTTTTCCTGATTGAGATAGTTGGCTCTGAAGCGGGCCACGCCTTCGAGGCCGTAGGCGAAATCCAGGTCCAAGTTCGTTGCATAATGCTCCCACTGCTTGGGCGTGGCGATCTCGCGCAGCAATTCCTGTAAATCCGCATCGGACAGTACGGGCCAGTTCGGCACCTTTTCCAAGTGGCCGTGGCGGCGGATGCGCGGCTCCAGCCCGGCGCCGAGGTGCAAATCCGATCCCTTGGTATCCTTGAGGTAGCGAAAGAGTTCGTCGAGGCGGGCCATGGTGATGCTCAGGCAAACAGTTTGGGGTCGTCGCACTGCTTGCGGGCCGTCTCTTTGCTGATGGTTCCCGCGCGCACAAGTTCAAGCAGGGAATCGTCGAACAGGCGCATGCCCAGATTGCGGCCGGTCTGCATCACCGAGCGCAACTGAAAGACGCGTTCTTCGCGGATGAGGTTCGACACCGCGATGTTGACCAGCAGGATCTCCAGCGCGGGCACGCGGCGCGAGCCGTCGACGGTGGGTACCAGTTTCTGCGAGACGATGGCGCGCAGAGATTCCGAGATCATCGCGCGGATCTGCGACTGTTGATCGGGCGGATAGGCGTCGAGGATGCGGTTGATGGTGCGGGCGGCGTCGTTGGTGTGCAGGGTGCCAAGCACCAGGTGGCCGGTTTCCGCGGCGGTGATGGCCAGCGAGATGGTTTCGAGGTCGCGCAATTCGCCGATAGCTATGACGTCGGGATCCTCGCGCAAGGCCGCGCGCAAGGCGCTGGCGAACGAGCCCGTGTGTTTGCGCACCTGGCGCTGATTGACCACGCAGGTTTTCGAGTGGTGGGCGAATTCGATGGGATCCTCGACGGTGATGATGTGGTCGGCGCGGTCTTCGTTGATGAGGTTGATGAGCGCCGCCATGGTTGACGACTTGCCGCAACCCGCGGGCCCGGTGACCAGCACCAGCCCCTGGTGGTAGCCGGTCAGTTTCGCCAGCGAACTTGGCAGACCGAGAGCATCCAGGGTGGGCGGTTCGAGCGGGATAGGGCGAAAGACCGCGTCCACGCCTCGCCGTTGCCGGTAGACGTTGCCGCGAAACCGTCCCACGCCGGCAAGGGTGTAGGCGAAGTCGAGATCGTTGTGGGCGGTGAAGTGCGCGCGCTCGCTCTCGGTCAAGATCTCCAGAACAAGCGACTCGGATTGCGCGGGTTCGAGCGGCGGGCTGTTGGCCTTGAGCAGTCGGCCGCCCACGCGCATCTGGATGGGCAGGCCGGCGTGCACGTGCACGTCGCTGGCGTGTAGGAGGATGGCCTTGGTCAGCACGCGGTCCAGCTTGCGCTCACCGGTCGACGATGCTTGCACGGGTAGCGCAGACGTCGTGGCGGGTGCCGGCCTTGGCGCGGGTTCGCTGGGCGGAATCGCGATAGCGCCGCTTTCCGTGAACGACTTCTGCTGCTCGATGTGCGCCTGACGCTGCGCCTCGGCCTCGGCCTGGCGCTGGCGTTCGATCAGCGTGGCTTGCGCGCGCAGCAGCCATTCGAGCTGCGCCTGCGAGATGTAGCCGAGTTCGAGCAGGATGTCGCCCAAGCGCTTGGTCGCGCCCATGTGGTCCTGGGCGCGCAAGGCTTCCAGCAGCTGCGCTTGCGTGATGAGCTTGGCCGAGACGGCAATTCGTCCCATGAGCGAAGGCTGCGGACTCGTGCTCATGGCCTAGAAGAGCTTGCGCACGACCACGGTTTGATCGACATCCTGGACAACCGGCATAACGTTTGCCGACGAATCGGTCACGACGAAGCTGGTGCTGTTTTTCTCACACAGGTAGGTTTTGGGCAGGCCAGTCGCCAGAGCATCGCCGCGTGCGACGACCGTGCATGCGTCGCCGGTCACGGAAACGCCGCGGGCGATCTGGAACGGGATGGCTTGCGCGAGAATCTGGCACGTTCCACTGTTGCCTAGGTACGCACCGTCCAGAAGAACGACGGTTCCCCCAGAATTCACGAAGGCGACGAGCGCGACCGACCAATCCGAGCCGAGCTGGAGCAGCGTCGCATCGTCGGCCAGTTCCTGACCGTAGATGAGGAAGACATCGGTCGAAGCGAGCAGGTTGGGGACATCGGCGGCGGCGGCGGCTGTGCGCACCGACTGCCGGCCCGTGGCGCCTGCTACCTGCGCGATGGCTGCGTTGGCGCCGGCGATGGCAGTGGCATTGGCGCTGCCCTCGTAGACGAGCAGGCGCACCGGATTGACCGGCCACAAGAACACAGCGTTGCCGAGGACGCGATTGATGTCCGGCCGGTTCCTGAAATAGTCGTGGCCGATGACGATGGCGTGTCCAGTGCCAGCAGCTTCGCACTGCCCACTGCTGCACAGGCCGTTCGTGCATGGAGTTCCGCAGGATCCGCAGTTGTCGGGGTCGGTGGCGAGATTCACGCACTGCTGCCCGCACACGGACTCCTCGGCCAGGCACACCAGGCAACCACTGACGAGGCATACGCCGGAGGCGCAGAGGTTGTTGCAGTCGCCGCAGTTCTCAGGATCCTGTGAAATGTCGACGCATTGATCGTTGCAGATCACCTGCGGATCCGCGCACACGAGCGCGCCGTCGATCGCGCCGGAATTGTCCGCGTCGTCGCTGCTCGCGTCGTCGCTGCTCGCGTCGCTGGCACCACCGTCATCGGCATTGCCGCTCTCGACACCTTCCGCGTCCACGCAGTCCGCGCAGGGCGGGCCGTCCACCGGCGCTCCTGCGTCGATGGCTTCGTTTTGGTCCTGGGCACTGTCGACGGCGAGGATGGGCGGGGAGCCGGTATCATCCAGCGTCGGAGCATCGTCCGGCGCGTCGTCTTGCACGGGCACGTCCTTGCTCCCCTTGGCGTCAACCGGTTCACTATCGACTGCCAGCGCCTCGGCGAGGGTTCCTGCCTCCGTGGTGGTTTCCCAGATGGTCGTGTCGATGGCTTCGCTCCCATCGATGCTGCCACCGTCGACAGCCGTATCGATGGCAGCGGCATCCTCGCTTGCGGCATCAACTGCCGCGCAAGTTCCAGCGGCCACGCAGACCCCGTGGCAAGGCGAGTAGCCAGTCGCGCACTCGGTTCCCACGATGGAATCGAGGCACGCGGGAAGGACCAACAGTGCCAAGCAAGCTAGCCAGCGTCGCGTGTTCATGGTTTGATCGCTCCGGCTTGTGCTTGCGCGGCTGGCTCCAAGCCCTCGGTGTCGGGGCCAGGTGCTTGGCCCTTCTTGACGATGACGAATTCGACCCGGCGGTTCTGTCGATCCGCCTCTTCGTCGTCACCCGGGACGCGCAACTGACGGTGGCCGAAGGCCCGGATGCGCAGCTTCTCGGCGGGGAAACCCATCTCGACCAGCACCTTGATGGCGCGCTCGGCGCGCAGGTGGCTGAGCCAAAGATTGAAACCATCAGGCCCCCGGTGATCGGCGTAGCCGTCGACGACGAGATAGTCCCACTCGGGATGTTGCTTCCACAGATTGAGGACCGCGGCCAGGGACGGGCGGCCCTCCGCGTTCACCCGCGCGCGATTGGTATCGAAGAGCACGTGCTCGGTGAGCAGGATGCGGTTCTCCTTCACCACGATGGGCGCGCTGTCCGGGCAGCCATCTTCATCCTGGAAGCCGTTGACGGTTTCGGGCTCGTTGGGGCAGGCATCCGCAGTGTCGGGAATGCCGTCCTTGTCGTTGTCGGGATCGGGGCAGCCGTCCTCGTCTTCGAATCCGTCCTTGTCTTCAGGCTCGTCGGGACACTTGTCGAGATCGTCGGGAATGCCGTCGCCGTCGCGATCCATGATCTTTGCAAGTTCCACGGACGGTACGGGCTGCGTGGTCGGCGGCGGCAGTTGTCCATCGTGTGCATCGTGGAGAACGATCTCCAAACCAGCGAGCACGATCTGGGCATCCGAGCTGTCGAGTTCGTTCGCTGGTTGCACGACATGCGCGTAGCGCAGCGAGGGGCCGAAGGTCACGCCCAGCGCGCGGAAGTTCCAGCCTACCGCGGCCTCGCCCACGGCGCGCGCCAGGCCGCCGGTCAGACCCAGGCCAGCGCCGAGTTCGACCCACGGACCCTGGGCACGCGAATCTGGGTAGCGCCCGGCTAGCGGCCGGAATCTGGCTACCGCGGCGAGAACCGCCAGGCCGCCGGTGCCGGGATCCTTGATGGCGGGATTCGACGGGGCTGGTCCGTTCGAGAGGAAGCCGCCGCGCAAGCGCAGTCCGAGCAGCGTCCACTCTCCGACCGGGACAGACGCAGACAACGCGGGCATTGCGCCCAGGCCAAAGCGGTCGCGCAAGGGCGAGCTGATCGGGAGCGCAACCGGCGCCTCTACCGTCACCACGGTTTTGTGCAGCTTGGACGCTACCTCGCCTGCGGCCGTATTCGGAAGTGCCAGCGCCAGGCACGCGCCAACAAGAGCGAGGGATGGAAGCGCGGATTTCATGCTCAAGGTAGATCGCCGGTTTCTGTCCGGATCTTGAACAGGTCATTGAATTGGAGTGTGGTTCCGCCGCTGCTAAGCTGATTTCTCATGGGCCTTGGCGTTGCGACATTCGCGCTTTCCCTGCTTCTCTCCGCGGGTGCGTCGGGTTTCACCGTGGCCATCGATGCGGGACACGGCGGCTCGAATCGCGGAGCGCCCACTACGAAGCCGGACTATTTTGAAAAGCACCTGACCCTCGCCATTGCCAAACGCGTGCAGCGCATTCTGGCCGTCGAGAAGAACCTCAAGGTCGTGCTCTGCCGCAGCACCGACGCGCTTCTGCCGATACGGGCGCGCGTCCGTTGCGCAAACCAGGCCGGTGCGCGGCTCTTTATCAGCTTGCACGCGAATGCCGCCGGTCCTGCGGAAGAGCCGGGCAGCCAGAGGGGATTCGAGATCTTCTTGTTGCCGGTCGCCGAAGTGGACAAGGAGGTCGCCCGCGTCGCGCTGCTGGCGCCTGACGATAGCGAGGCGGCATGGGCCGGCCACCAAGTCCGGACCGTGGCGGAGCAGAGTCTGGCCGCTGCACGCCGTATCCGATGGCGTTTCGCGGATACCTTGGGCCGGGATCGCGATCGGGGCATCAAGCAGGAAGGCGCGACGCTGGATGTCCTGCAAGGGCTCGAGATGCCGGCGGTTCTGGTGGAGATCGGTTTTCTCGATCACCCAGAGGAAGGGCCGTACCTGCTTTCCGAGGAAGGCCAGCGCGCTATCGCCACGGCCCTGGCCGGTGCCATCACCGACTTGCGCAGCCGCGAACTGCGCGGTCTCAAAGAGCCCATGACCACCGCCCCGCGCTCCCGGCAACTACCGTAGACGCAGGCGGGAGAAGAATGACTTGAGCAGGGCCGAGCTCTCGAGGCCGAGGACGCCTGGCACCACTTCCACACGGTGATTGAGGCGCTGGTCGTCGAGGAGCTGGAACAGGGTTCGCACCGCGCCGGCCTTGGGATCGTCGCAGCCATAGACGAGGCGGCGCACGCGCGCGTTGACGATGGCGCCCGCGCACATGGGGCACGGCTCCATGGTGACGTACAAGTCGGCGTCCACCAGGCGCCAACTATTCAGCGTGGCCGCGGCTGCGCGCAGGGCGACGATCTCGGCATGGGCCGTGGGATCGTTCCTGGTCTCACGCTGGTTGTGCGCCACCGCGATGATCTCGCCGCGCACAACAACCACGGCGCCCACCGGAACTTCGCCTGACAAGGTGGCCTGTTCGGCGGCGGCCAAGGCGATGCGCATGTGGAGCTCGTCGAGGACAACGGCCTCGGGAGTTGCGTCGAGCGAGAGTTCAACAGTTCGGGTCAAGGACATCGTAAGGCCGCGTATACTAGCGCACTCACGGCGCAGGCAAAGCAGTTGTGGGGGAATTGTCGTCGGCCAGGCCGGGTACGCCGCGCCAGGGCCAGCTTTTGCGCGCCTCGGGCGGCAATCGGCCGTGGCGTCGCACGTATTCGGCCACGAAGGCCAAAGTGGCTGGGTTGACGTAGCCACCGCCGCGCAACGCGCCGAATTCGGGTCGGTAGCGGAGGGCGATGGCTTCAAACAGGTCGTCGCGTAGCGCCTTGGCGCAAATGCTGGCGGCGGCGACTGCGGTGTGCGCCGCCTCGGCCCGATCGACGGCTTCGATGTGCGCGAATTCCGCAGCGAGCGGCGAGAACAAGGTTCGGCCGTCGGCAATGATGCGCGAGCAGGACGGCGCCCGGCGAATCAAGAGGCTTGCGCGCTCGCGTTCGAGCTGATTGAGCGCCGATCGTGCGACATACGCATCCACGTCAGAGACGTCGCAGATCTCGATGGAAGTGAAGGGAGCGTGCTCGCGGATCAGCGCAGCCAGGCGCGCACGGGCTTGTCTCCCTGCGGTGCCGGAACCAAAGACCTTGGAATCCCGAACCCCGGCCTGTGCAAGCAACGCTTCCGAAACATCGTCGAGGGCGACTGCGGCAAGTACCATGGGACCGATGCCTGGTCCGCGGCCGGCCTCATCGATGCCGAGAACGAGCTGTCTTGTCATGTGCGCGAAAACACCATGTGTTACAGAAATCAACCTTCGAGGGCTCGTCCCTTTGACGAGTTCGTTCTAAGCTTCGCTCATACCGCCCATTCAAGGCAACCAAATGACCCCCAAGACCGACAGCGGCTCTTCCCCGCCTGAGGCGACTACGTCTGGCCAAAGCGGCCAGATCGTCTCCGTTGGATCGAAGCACCAGTTCGATACCTTCGAGACCAAATTTTTTCAGCAAGGGGATGACGAGAGCGTCGGCGTCGCGGTCGAGGTTGAGCGATTCGACGATCTCGAAGAGTTGGCCAAGCACAAGAAGCTCGCGCCATCCCGGCAATTCATGATGGGGGTTGGCGTTGGCAGCACGTGCATCGCGATCATTGGCTGTCTCGCTTTGTGGCGCAGCAGCGGCCATTCTCATGCCGCGCCCTCGGCGATCGTCGACCCACCCGTGCTGGCCGAGCCGGCGCTCGCGCCCTCGGCGGCCGGCGCTCCGCCCGCGCCAGCCGAGCCAGTCCCTTCCAATCCCGCGGCGGTCGCTTCGCCCGCGCCAGCCGAGCCCGCCCCAGCGAATGCGGCGGCGGCCATAGCACCTGCACAGCCGACGCCGGAGAATCCACTGGCGGCCGCGGGCCCCGCGCAAGCCGAGCCAGCAGTTGCACCGGCTCCCTCGCAACCTGTGGCGGCCGAAGCCCTCGCTGTGCCAGTTCCTTCGCCAGCTCCGCCCACCGCTGCTCCTGCAGTGGCGCAGCCGGCGCCCGCCGCGGCCGAGAAGCCATCGCTCGCCCCTGCTGCGCCTGAGCCAGCGAAGGCAGTCGCCGAAGAGAAACCCTTGCCCGCCGCTCCTGCTGTTGCGGCCGACGCCTCCGAAGCGCAAGGCCGATGCAAGAATGCCATCAGCGGCAAACGCAACAAGGAGATCCTCGCTGCCTGCCCAGACGCCTTTGCCGCGGATTCCAGTGCGGCCGACATCGCCGTCGCGTTGGCCAAGATCGAATTCGATCGCGGCCGGCCCGCCCAGGCGTCCGACTGGGGCAGAAAGGCCCTGGCCGCGGATCCGAATGCCGCCGATGCCTATGTCTTCATTGGTGGGGCTGAGCAGAGCGCGGGACACCGCAAGGCGGCCAAGGAAGCCTACAAGCGCTATTTGCAACTCGCCCCTGGCGGTCGCTACGCCCGGGATCTTCGCGCCATCGTGGGTTCGCTGTAGCCGCAGTACTTAGAGGCCGAGGTAGGACGCCAACCACAGCAGCCCGACAAGAGCCGCCGCGATCACGAACATCAGCGCCACGCTGGGCACCAAGTACGGGAACACCATGAGCACGATCCCGATGGCGAGGTGGGGTGCCCGGCGCTGGCGCTTGCCATAGATGAACAGACCCATCCCAATCGAGCCGATGAGTACCGAAGCGAGCATTGAATTGCCACTCACACCGACAGTTCTAGCATCGCGCCGCTGGCTTGGGTTAGATGCTAGCTCAGTATCTGAGGCTTGCTGTGCTTGCGGCGGATTCGTTCGATTTCGATTTCCGAGAAGCGGTACTGCTGGCCGCAGAAGTTGCACGTCACTTCGGCGTCGTTGGTTTCGAGGATCATCTCCTTCAGATCCTCTGGCCTCAGCATGCCAAGCGTCGATTCCGCTCGCTCACGCGTGCAGGGGCAGAAGAACCTGACGTCACGCAGGTCGAGAACCTGCATGTCATTTGCACACTGGCCGAGCGCGGCCCGCGCGATCGACTCGGGGTCGAATGCGTCCTTGGCCAGGGCGCTTATGAGCACCGAGGATAGAGCCGGGCCGCGCAGGGTGTCGCGCAAGAACTCCACCACGGCGGTACCACGGGCCTGGGGCAGGGTTTGTACCAGCAAGCCGGCCGCGGCGGTGACCTTGCCGTCGCGGTCCACCAGGGTTTCGCAGCGGAGCACGCTATCAATCTGCTCGCTCGTGGTGAGGTAGTGCTCGACATCCTCGTCGATCTCGCCGGTGCTTAGCGCGACCTGGCCGCTGTAGTTCTGCGCCAATCCAAGATCGCGCGTGACGTTCACTACCCCTTGTTTTCCGACGGCGTCCCCGATCGCCACTCGCGGAGTCGAAGCGAGTTCCGGATCCCAGGTGACAGCTGTTGGGCGTTTCACAAAGCCGCGCACGCGGCCCGACGAACGCGCGTCCACCGTTACACTGCCGAGAGATCCGTTGCCCAGTACTTGCAGCGTCACCTGTTCTTCGTCCTTGGTCAGGGTCGCTAGCAGAAGTCCGGCGAGCGCGCCGCGCCCCAGGGCCACCGCGGGAACGCCGAGGGTCTGGTGGCGAAGGACCATTTCGCGCACGGCATGGGTCGCGGTCGCGACCACGACCCGCACTCGGCCATCCTCGATCAGACTGCGCATGATCTGGTCACCGAAAATCTTCTTCTCTTCGCTCACTCCGTCTCTGTACCACAGGTCGCCCACGATTCGCTGCTAGCGATGGCGATTCTCTGCCAACGATGGCCTAGCGATGCCAGCGATGGCAACGACGTGATTTTCGATTGCGCGAAATTGGTTTATACTGCGCACTCCCCGTGCAGTGCGGCTTCTCAACTTCTGTCACTCGGCTAGGTGAACATGACAAACGCTAGGACGAAGAAGCTCTTGGCAGGTTCCACGCTCATCGCGGCGCTTGCCGTCGGTGCAACGACTTTCGCGCAGGGCTTCGCCCTGGATCGATTCCAACCGGCTCCGGCCGGAGACAGGTTCTTCGGCGTGCAAGGTGGCGATCCAGGTGGGGATCTGTCGCCTCGATTGATGCTACTTGGCGACTACGCCTACAAGCCCCTGGTGCTCTACCGCGCCAGCGACAATCAGGCGATCGGCAACGTGGTGTCGAACCAGCTCATCGTCCACGTCGCCGCAGGCATTTCACTTTGGGATCGCCTGTGGGTTTTCGCGAACATGCCGCTCGCGCTTTACACCAACGGCGAAAGCCCATCGGGTATTCCTTCCCCATCCGGGGCTGCCGCGGGCGATCTGCGTGCGGGGATTCGCCTGCGTCTCCTCGGCGAGAACCGCTCCCTGGCCAGTCTCAGTCTGTCGGGTTACGTGTTCATCCCCACGGGTAAGCAGGACAAGTACACGAGCTCGGGCGAGGTTCACGGCATGCCCGCACTGGTGCTCTCCGGCGAGGGCGACAGCGTGGCCTACGCGGTCAACGCCGGCGTCGATGTGCAAAAGAAGAGCGACGGCTCCACCTCAATCATCCTCAGTCCCGCCCTTGGGTCGGAGCTGACTTTCGGAGCGGCCGTCGCGTTGCTGCTCGCTGACCGCATGCTGCAGATTGGACCCGAGGTCTACGGCACCACGGTGATGGTGGGCAGCGATCGCTTCACCAAGGCCACCACCAATGTCGAGGGGATCCTAGGCGCGCGTCTGCGTGTCGGGCCCATGGTCCTCGGTCTGGGCGCGGGTCCCGGCATCACGCGCGGCCTTGGTACGCCGACTCTGCGCGCGGTGGCCAGCCTGGCCTATGCGCCCTTGCCGCCGCCACCGCCACCGCCGCCACCGCCACCGCCGGTGCGCAAGAAACCCGTTCCCCCGCCTGACCGCGACAAGGACGGCATCTACGACAAGGACGACGCTTGTCCGGACGAGCCTGGCGTGAAGAGCGACGATCCCGAAAAGAACGGCTGTCCGCCGCCGCCACCGGATCGCGATGGCGATGGCATCCTGGACAGGGACGATGCCTGTCCGGATCTCAAGGGCGTGAAGAGCGACGATCCGACGCAGAACGGCTGTCCGCCCGATACCGACGGCGATGGAATTCGCGACGATGTGGATGCCTGCCCGAATGAGAAGGGCAAGCCCGATCCCGATCCGCAGAAGAACGGATGCCCGACCTCCGTGCGCGTGACCGATCAAGAGATCATCATTCTCGAACAGGTGCAGTTCAAGACCGGCAGTGCCGTGATCCTGAAGGCAAGCGACGACTTGCTCTTCCAGGTGGCGGTGGTGCTGGCCGAGCATTCGGAGATCCTGAAACTCGAAGTCCAGGGCCACACCGACAACCGCGGGGGCAAGAAGTACAACAAGAAGCTCTCCGACAAGCGCGCCGCGGCCGTGGTCAAGTGGATGGTCAAGCGGGGCAGTATCGACGCGAGTCGATTGAGTTCGCACGGCTACGGCATGGACGAGCCCATCACCGACAACGACACGCCCGAAGGCCGGCAGAAGAATCGCCGCGTGCAGTTCAAGATCGTGGAGAAGACGAGCAAGAAGAGCGAGGTGTCACCATGAAACGACGGAATCGCATCGCATGGAAGCGCGGAGTTTCGCGGGCCTTCGTCCTGGGCCCGCTGGTCTTCCTGCTCGTGGCGACCTCGGGCTGTCCGTCGCTGTTCGAAAGCCCCACCCAGCGGGCGACGCACATCCGGCAGGCCGTGGTGGGCCGCGACGGGGTGTACACAGTCCCGGCGGCGAATACCGTCGTGAACGTGTACGCGCCGCTTATCGCCGATGCCGCGGTCGGGGCCAAGACCATCTCTGTGACGGATGCCACTTTCTTGAGCGCCGTCTCGCAGGGCGACCTCCTGCTCATCGTGCAAATGGCCGGTGCCACCATCGACACCACGGATGCCCCTGCCTATGGCACGGTTACGCTGGGCAATGCCGGCTACTACGAGTTCGTCGGCGTCGAGGGCAAGTCGAGCAACACAATCGCGCTCGCCTGCGGGCTTAAGAACGGCTACAGCAGCACTGGCAAAACCCAAGTCATCCGCGTTCCGCAGTACACAACCCTGACCATCGGCAGCGCAAACTCGATCACCGCCCCGGCGTGGAACGGCGTCACCGGCGGCGTGGTCGCGGTTCACGCCGATGTAACCTTGCAGCTTGACGGCAGCGTTAACGTTGTAGGCAAGGGATTCCGCGGTGGCTCTACGGTTGGCGACAATGCCTCAGACGTGGCCACGAGCTTGATCACGCTCTATCGTTCCCCTACGAATACCGACGGAGCCGAGAAGGGTGAAGGCATCGCCGGCTATCAAGGTGAATACACCAACGGCCGCTATGGCCGGGGCGCGCCGGCCAACGGTGGTGGTGGTGGCGATTCGCACAATGCCGGCGGTGGCGGCGGCGCCAATGCGTCGAGTGGCGCGACCTGGACCGGCCAAGGCGTGATGGAGCAATGTGCTTTGACCGAGGCGTGGAGGGCCGGCTGGCAACTCGACGACGGTTACACCGCCAACCCCGCTGGCGCGAATACGTGTACCAATTCCGAGGGTGGCGGTCGCGGTGGCTATTCCTATTCCTCCGGAGACCAGGATCCGCTGGCGGTTGCGCCGGGAACCTGCACGGGCGGCACCAGCTGGGCCGGCAACTGCCGGCGCCAGGTCGGTGGTCTGGGCGGGCGACCTGTGCCGAACAATCCCGCGTCCCGCCTGTTCATGGGCGGCGGCGGCGGTGCGGGCGACGGCAACAACAACGTCGCCGGCCGCGGCGGGAATGGCGGCGGCTTGGTTTTCATTATCGCCGGAACCGTTGCCGGCGCGGGCAGCATCATTGCCACCGGCGAAGCCGGGGGCAACGCCGTGTTTGTAGCCGGTGGCGGAGACGCCCCTGGCGGTGGTGGCGGCGGGGGAACCGTGGTCGTCCACGCGACCACGCTCAGCGCTATTACTATTTCGGTGAACGGCGGTAACGGCGGCGATCAGGTGGGCAGCAGCGGCCCGACCGAGGTCGAGGGTCCAGGCGGCGGTGGCGGGGGCGGCTACGTCGCGGTTTCAGGCGGGTCGCCCACGATCACGGCTGCTGGCGGCCCGGCGGGGACGACGGATCGAACCGTCATGACAACTTTTCCAACCGACGGCGCTACCGCGGGCAATGCCGGTGTGACCAATGGCAGCGCCAGCACCTTCCTCTATTGCGGCGCCACGCCGGTCACGACCATCGCGACCCATCCCACAAATCCCACGAAAGACACGACCAGCGATTTCACCTTCACGAACGCTTCGGATCCCGTGACCTACGAGTGCAAGTTCGATACTCCCGCGGCGACGGGTACGTTTGCGGCTTGCAGCGGAATCGACGCAGGCACCGCGGGCTACGCCACGGGCACGCTGGCGGACGGGACGTACACCCTGTCCGTGCGCGCGACGGACACCCATGGAAACGTTGAGAGTCCGCCGGCCGCCTATACCTGGACCGTCGACACCGGCGCGCCAGTCACGACCATCGCAACCCATCCAGAATTGACAACAACCAGCACGACTGGAGTTTTCACCTTCACGAACAGCGAGACCGTGAGCGTGCCGGTGACCTACGACTGCAAACTCGATACTCCCGCGGGAGCAGGGACTTGGGCGGCCTGCAATGCCAGCACTCCAACCACCGCGGGCTACACCACGGGCACGTTGACGGATGGCACGTATACCTTAACCGTGCGCTCGACGGATCAGGCTGGGAACGTGGAATCAGATCCGCCTCACTTCACCTGGACGGTGCAATCGAACGGGCTCGACGGCGGCGTCGATGCCGAACCGCCTGCGGTGGACGTTAGCGGGAGCGAGGTTCCTCCCACACTCGTCGATGCAGAGGGCATCGATGCGCTGGCCAGCGACGACGCGACAGAGGCCGATCTTCCGGCAGACGCGGTCGCGGTCGGCCGTGACGACACCGCTCCCATCGTTCTTTTGGATGCGGCCCTGGATGCGGAAAATGTGGATCTTCTACCCTTCCTCGATGTTGGCGGAGCGGCCGACGCGAAGGTGGCGGTCACCGACAGCGCCAGCGCGGACCTACTGCCCGATGCGCAGTCTTCCGGCGCCGAGCCACAATCCGACGCGGCTTCGCTCCCGGAGCCGAATCCGGATACTGCCAGTCCGGTGGTGAAAGACGACGCGGCAGTGCCTTCGGCCAACAAGGATGCGGCCCCGGCGGTAGAGGACTTGAAGATTTTGGGCGGTGGGTTCTGCGCCATCGCCGGGTCGCGTTCGACATCGCCCACGCCTTACATGATCGTGGGCCTGGCAGCGCTGGCCTTGCTGCGCAGGCGCCGCAAGTCGAAGTAGACAACTACGGCGTCGGAGCAGCGAACGGCAGCGGCGTTGCGCCAGCGACGGCCACGGCGTACCAGCCCGGCTGCGGCTCAGGGACCATGTACATGCTGCCGGGCTGGTCGGCGATGTCTGTCCGGTAGACCGTCACGCTGGTCAGCCCCGCGCCCGTACCGTCGAGGACCGTAGCCGGTTCCGGATCGCCTTCCGCCGGTATCTTGTCGGTGATGGGAATTCCCCATCGCGGCCCACGTTCGTCGACCAGCAGGACCCGCCACCGGGCAAGCGCATAGTCCGGCGTGTACACCATGGTCACGCCATTGACCGCCGCCACACGTGTCGTGATGCCGCTATAGGTGTAGTCGCTCATCCACTTGTTGCTACAGTACCCCATGATATCGGTGTATTTGGTCGGATCGAGGAGGGCCTGCGTGCGGTAGTCGTAGCCCCAGCTTCCGATCAAACCGCCGGCATAGGGGTATTTGGAATCCACGCCGCTGATGGCTCCAGCGGTAGAGCAGGGCGAGTGGTTGCGTCCGTGGTTGTGGCCGACCTCGTGGGCCATGGTTTGGGCCGACGATTTGTCGGCGAAGCCGACGCCCACGGCGGCGCGGCCGGAACCCGCCGTAATGCCTGTTGCGCTTGTCACCACGAAACCGATCCCAGTCGTGCAGACTGACTGGCAGTAGGTGCGAAGCGTGTCGGCGGGTTTGACTAGGCCGAAGTAGTAGACATCGGCCGTTGGTTTGTCGCTGGTGCGCTTGGCGCGAACCTGATCCAGCATGCCGCTCCAGTCGAGTGGAGACGTCGTGGTTAGCGTGTCACCGACGGTGATCGAGATGCCGTTGATGGGATACTCGGCCGCCATTTCGGCCGCATAGACCGCCAGCGCGGCAGGCGAGGTGTCGGGCAAAAGCGTGCCAACCTTGATCGGGATGATCTTGATCTTGAGTCCGCCCGTGGTCTTCACGCCGAGGTCGATGTCCCCGCTGGTCGGGAAACGCGCCTGTCCCGCCGTACCCGACTGGGTGGTGCACTCGACAACTTCGACCGAATAGCTAAGCGAGCCGGCCATGGCGTCGGGCGGGACGAAGATCTGGAAGGTCGTCTTGGCATCGCTATCCACCGAGGAAGCGCTGAGGGTTTTCTTCGAATAGTATTGCACTGCTTGGCCACCAGCCGGCGTCACGGTCAAGCGGGCGGCGAGATCGCGCGCAACCCATCCGCTGCCCAGGGTCACGAAAACCCTGAACAGGGTGGTGCGTCCCTGGACCACGCTGGCATTGCGCGAGGCCGAGGCGACCTCGGCCCCATTTTGCATCACCGGAATTTTGACCGACTGGTAGACGGCAATCTGCTGCAAGGTCAGGTTGCTCGCGAGGTCGCTCGTGCATCCGTCGCCGCTTGCGCTGCCCCCTTCCACGCACGTTCCTGCCAAACACACCTGCGTCGCGGCGCAAGCTGTGTTGCACCCACCGCAGTGGGCGGTGGTGGTGATGTCGACGCAAGCGGCGCCACACAAGGCCTGTCCGCTTGGACATGCGCACTGTCCGGAGACGCAAGTTTGCGGCGCCACGCACAGGGGGGAGCAGGCCGCGTCCGTTCCGGCCAGGTCGGGCGTGGTGGGCGTGTCTCGTGGGACAAGATCCGCGGTTGCGTTGAAACTGTCGGGTCCGCTGCCGTCGGCTTTGACAAGGTCGGTGGCCGCATCACCACCGCCACCCGCGCCGCTGCTCCCACCGGCGCTACTGCCGCCTGCGCCGCTGCCGCCAGTTCTACTGCCACCTGCGCCGCTGCCGCCTGCGCCATTGCCGCCGGCACCGCTGCTGCCGCCGTTATTGCTCGCTGAACCTCCGGCGCCTCCCGCTCTCCCACTGGTGCCACCTGTGTTGGCGCTGCCGCCAGCGGAGCTTCCTCCAGCACGGCTGGAAGTACCTCCTAGGCCGCCCGTGCCGCTGCCGCCCGCCCCGCCCGCGACAAAGGAACCTCCCCCGGTTCCGCCACTGCTCTTGATCCCACCATCGTCCTTGTGGCCGGGTGCGGGAGCGCTGTTGCAAGCAAAGACGCCCAACGATGCGCCAGCAAACAAAACCATGCACCAGTTCAATCGGCCCATCGTGGTCATGGTGGATTCCTTTCCTCGCTGATCGTCTTGTGAAGTCAGGACGGCGTCTGCCACAAAGAAGGAAGCCTAGCAGCCCATGGTGAAAGTCTCCACGTGGTTCGGTCCGACTTCCCGGAAATCCAGACCGGCGATGGATCCTTTTGACGGTTCGGCCTACGGGCCAACCTTGGGGGGTCTTGTGCCGTTGAAGATCTGCACGTCCTGGCAGGTGTCGCGCGTTCCGCAATCCGCGGTCTTGTTGGTGGCAAAGCCGTAGCTCACGCTGCCAGTGATGACGTCGCCGGACACCGTGCCCACCAGGTGCGCCTTGCGGGTATAGGCACAGGTGCCGTTCGAGCCCGCCATGGTTCCGCTAATGGACAGGTCGAGCGCGTTGCCAGAAACGTTGCCCGTGAAGGTGCTGCTGCCCATCTCCAGCGCGAGGGCGAGACCCGCTACGCCCTGCACCTGCGCCTCTACCTGGGATCCCGTCGCGGTCACCACCACCGTCACGCCGGTGGAGCTCTCGCCTACCGAGTTGCCCAAGATTCCGCAGTCGTTTTGCTGAACGGTCAGGGACATGGTGTACGTGCCAGCCACATCGGCCGGCGTGTCACTGCCACAAGCACAAGCAACAAGGACAACGAGGAGCGGCAATCTACGCATGGGGGACTCCTTCCCTCCATCATTAGACACGCGAGCCGCGGATTTCAGCAAGGTCGATTTGCAGCCTTGCAAGAGAGGTCTATTCGTTCTGGCTCTTGGCCGGAACCCGCGCATGTTCCAGGCTTGGGTTCAATGCCTGCTCGACCGAGGTGCGGAAGGTTCCACGTGGGTAGGTTTTGAAATAGCGGGCGGCAAGCGTTTGCACATCGCTGTCGTGGTGGGCGGCGGCCGCCTGGATGAGGGTCACCAGGGCCTCTTCGGCCAGTTCGCTTCTGGGATAGCGATCCAGATACGCGGTCAGCAGTGCTCGCGCACGGACAGGATTGCGCTCGACGCGGAGGGCGCGAATGGCATCGAGGAGCGGCTGCAGGTCTTCGGGCGAAGCGGCCTTCGCGGCTCGCCTTGAATGCGACGACTGCGCAATTTCCGCTTTCGGCAGCGCGACCGTCGTCTCAGGTGCGGGAGGGGACAAGCGTGGTATCGCCGCTCGCTCGCTGGGCGCCGAGTGTCGCTGCCGGGCGATTTCCTGAGCCGGAGCCGTCGACGCATCTTCCGGCGAATTCGCGACGATGCGATCGATGGCGTTCGCCAGCCAGACTGGCCACTGTGCCACGGCGGCGCTCGTGAAGAGGCCGCTCACGGCCAGGGCACCCAAGGCGAGAGCAAAGCGCAATCTCCCGTTCCGAACAAAAGGCACTGCTGGCAACGCATTCCATACCCGTTCTTTCCGTCCTGGGGCGCAGCGGTAAGGATCTGCCTCGCGCAGCAGAGACACCGCCCATTGCGCGGAACCGTCCAGAGTGTTCCCTTCGGTGGCGCACAACCGCACGGGATCTTGTTCCGGCGAGGGCCGTCCTGGGGGCTGGGTGTAGTGTGTCGGTGTCATCATCCCACTTTCCCGCTCATGGCTTGCGCCGATTCGCTTCTGCCTTCGTGCCGATTCTGGGCCCGGTGCTGCTTGGCAGCCAGGGCGAAGAAGTCCTTGCGAGCGTGATAGAGCCTCGTCCACACCGTGTTGACCGGGATCCCCTGAATTTGCGCGATTTCCTCTCCTGAAAGTCCTTCGATTTCGAAAAGCACGAAGGTGCTGCGCCGAGATTCCCGGAGCTTGTCGAGAATTCCATACAAGACCCGCTGGCTCTCTTTGTGTTCGAGGGCGGTTGCGGGGTTCTGATCCGCGTGGGGTAGGGTATCGGGTTCGTCCAAACGCCGCCTGGTGAAGATGTGACTGATCCAGGTGCGACGGCGAAAATCACGCACCTGGCGCTTGGTGATCTGATACAGCCAGCCCGCCAGGTTTGCGCCGTCGAAAGCGCAGAGGCGGCGGCGAACCACCATGAAAACTTCTTGGGCGATGTCGTCGCGATCGGCGTCTGGTCCTCCCAGCGCCCGGATCCAGCGGCAGACCTCTTCGAACCAATCCTGATAGATCCGTTCAAAATCCCCAACGCTAGTTGCGTGGCGATCAGGAACCGTGGCGTATAGAACGTCCTGGCGCATTGCGAAGGGCTGGGAAAATGCAGCTTGCACTATCTTCCCATAGGGAATGCCAGAAGCGATAGCTTCATGGAAAGGTCGAGTCGAGGCGCGAAATGTTCATCAGAAATCCTCAACTCATCAAGCCGTGTTCGGCTATCGTCTCGGTGTGGGGGCGTATCGGTATTCGATGCCAAGAATCCTGCTGGCCGCGCTGCTCCCGTTTGGGGGACTAGCGCAGGCGGCGGATGCATTGCAGCCCAAGGACACGACGGAAGCGCCTGCGAGCGATCTCAATGGGACTGAATCGCCGGGGGGAGTGAACCCGATCGGCGGAAACAGTCTTTGCCCCACAGCGGATGCGACGTGGCAGGAACTACTCACGCTCGTGCCGCGCGAGCACCTGGATGCGCGGCTGGCCGGGGCCAGCGAAGGACCGATCCAGATCGAGGACTTGGGGGGGAAGTTCCGCATTTCCGTCCTGCACCGGGAGCGCGAGTATCGCGAGGAGGCACGGGATTGCGCACACCGGGCGAGGATGGCGTCGATCTTCGCCGCCTTGATCATCGATCCGGCGGCCCTGCTCGAAGTTGCCCCTTGTGAGCATCCCCCCTGTTTCGCAGGCGTCCCGGCTCCGCCCATTCCAGCGCCAGCCCCGAAACCTCCTGCTCCACCTCCCCCGCCCATCTTTAGGCTCGATCTAGGCCCGCTTTTCATGATGGGAGTGGATGCGGAGAAGACTTCGCAGCATTGGGGAGGCAGTCTCCGGATGACTCTCGGCCGTGGAAGTCTCGTACCCGTCCTTGGAGCGGTCGTGGTGGCACCCGCCGAGACGAACGTCGGCGGTGTGCGGCTTCGCGAATGGAGGCTGCCCGTGGACCTGGGGATGCGAGTGGTCATGCCGGGATCGTGGGTCGACCTCTACGGCGAAGTCGGTATCGCGCTGGCCCTGCTTTCGGAGCGGGCGCTCGATTTGGCTGTTTCCAATTCGCGAACCGCGCTGGAATTTAGCGGACGTGTCGGGCTCGGAATCAGGCTCAAGCCCGAGCGCGGGTTGACGACGTTCGTTGCCTTGCAAGCCGAACTTGTGCCCGATCCGCCGTCGGTGTTTGCGCTACCTTGGGGCGAGGCGGGCCGGACCCCAAGGTATTGGATGGGCGCCAGTATGGGTGCTTCGTGGGGGATATAATGAAAGTCATGACGACAGCAGGAAACACGGCTAGCTCTTTGCTTCGCGCGATCCCGCTATTGTTTTTGCTTGCGGGTTGCAGTCAGTCGATGGATATGGGCTCCGATGTGCTGTGGACCGCGCGGTTCGAGGGAAACAACTTCCTCGAATGGACATCGGTTGCGGGTGGCGGTTACAGTCCCCCCAGCAATCTGGGCAGTATGACAGTATCGAACGAACGTGCGCACCAAGGGACCTACTCGGCGAACTTGACCGTCTACGCTCCCGCGGACACCACGCAGGGAAACGCCAGCTTCGTGCGTTCGGGAAATCTGCCCATGCAGGCCTACTACAGCGCTTGGTACTACCTGCCCCGCAGCGTGACGGTCGGGGTCTACTGGGTGATCATGAAGTTTCGTCTGCGCAACGTGGTCGACGATCCCTCGACGGAAAACGAGTTGTTCGATGTGAATCTGAAGAGCCTGAACGATGGTGGAATGTCGTTGCGGCTGTACGTCCACCAAGGGCCGGTTAGCGGCGGGGACTGGCCGCTGCAAATAGTGGATCCGGTGGTTCCCGTGGGCGACTGGTTTCAGATTGAGGCTTTCTATCGTGTGGCTGCGGACAGCAGCGGTCGCCTGACGCTTTGGCTTGATGGCAAGCAAATCCTCGACAGAGTTGGGCCCACGGGTCCGACGCCGTGGGTGGCATGGGATGTGGTGAGCGTCGCCGAAGTCCTGAGCCCCGAGACGGCGACGATTTTCATCGACGATTGCGCCATCAGCAATTCCCGCGTGGGGCCTACTGGATCGATTGGGAATTGAACGGATTTCAATCCTCCGCGAGGGCGCTATAGTCGCGAGCGAATATCGCCCGATGGAGGACAGTTCGAAAGATGACTCTGCCATGAACTTGCGCGTCCCATTGGTCACCGCCGCGATAGCCATCGAAGCCGCTGCTCCCGTGAATGCCGAGGCCGATACCGGCTACAAGATCCCCGCGTTCGCCGGCAAGTTCACTGGCCAGGCCAAGGCGCCCGACGAGCCGCTTTCGCTTTGGTACCGTCGGCCGGCGGTGGAATGGGAACAGGCCTTGCCGGTCGGCAATGGCCGGCTCGGCGGCATGGTCTTCGGTGGCATCGTCGACGAACACATCACGCTCAACGAGGACACGCTATGGAGTGGCGGGCCTTACGATCCAACCAATCCCGAGGCGTTGGCGGCTCTGCCCGAGGCGCGTGCGCTGATTTTCGCCGGCAAGTATCGCGAGGCGCACAAACTCATCGAAGCGAAAATGATGGCGCGGCCGTTGTGGCAGGCCGCCTATCAGCCGGTGGGAAGCCTGCTGCTGAATTTTCCTGAGGTCGCCGCGGTCCGCGACTATCGGCGCGATCTCGACCTCGCCACGGCCATCGCGCGCGTCAGCTACGAGGTCGGTGGCGTGCACTTCGTGCGTGAGATCTTTGCAAGCCCGATCGACCAGGTGATTGTCATTCGGCTCTCGGCGGACAAGCCAGGTCACATTGGATTTTCCGCACATTTCTCGACGCCGCAAACAGCGACGACGGCGACAACCGCGGATGGCACGCTGGTCTTGGCCGGGCGCAATGGCAAAAGTCCCGCGGGTCCCGGCATGCTGAACTTTCAAGCGCGCCTGCGCGTGGATGCCTCGGGTGGCAAGACCACCGTTGGCAAAGAAGCCATTACGGTCGAGGGCGCGGATTCCGCCACCCTGCTGGTGGCCATGGCCACCGGCTACAAAAACTACAAAGATGTTTCCGGTGATCCAGAGGCGAAAAGCGTGCGCCAGCTTGCCGCGGCCGCAACGAAATCCTACGCCGATCTGCGCGCGGCCCACATTGCCGAGCACCAGCGTCTCTTTCGCCGGGTGGAACTCGACCTGGGCGCCAGCAAGGCGGCGCGGCTGCCGACCGACGAACACCTGCTCGCTTTCGGCAAGGGCGGCGACGCGCAGCTCGCGGCGCTCTATTTCCAGTACGGCCGATACTTGCTGATTTCGAGTTCGCGGCCGGGCGGCCAGCCCGCCAATTTGCAGGGCGTGTGGAACCACCACATGGAGCCGCCCTGGGGCAGCAAGTACACCATCAACATCAACACCGAGATGAACTACTGGCCCGCCGAGACCACCAATCTCGCCGAATGCCACGAGCCGCTTTTCAAGATGGTGGAAGACCTGACCGAGACCGGCAGTCACACCGCCAAGGTTCACTACGGCGCGCGCGGCTGGGTCGCGCATCACAACACCGACCTGTGGCGAGCGGCGGCGCCCATCGACGGCGCAACCTGGGGCATGTGGCCGATGGGCGGGGCGTGGCTGTCGCTGCATCTGTGGCAGCACTACCTTTTCCAGCCCGAGCAAGCCTTCTTGGCCAGGGCCTATCCGACGATGCGCGGGGCGGCTCAGTTCTTCCTCGACACGCTGGTGCCCGATCCTAAGCACGGCTATCTGGTCAACAATCCGTCGCTGTCGCCCGAAAACGAGCACCCGTTTGGCGCCAGCGTGACGGCCGGTCCAACCATGGACGCACAGATCTTGCGCGACCTCTTCGCCGCGTGTATTCGGGCCGCTGAGATCTTGGGCGTCGACAGCGAACTGCGCGGGCGATTTGCAGCCACGCGAGCGCGCTTGCCGCCCAATCAAATCGGAGCCGAGGGGCAGTTGCAGGAATGGCTTGAGGACTGGGACAAAGCCGCACCCGAGATCCACCACCGCCACGTCTCGCACCTCTTCGGCCTGTTTCCGAGCGCGCAGATCTCTGTGCGCGAAACCCCGGCTTTGGCTGCCGCCGTTCGCCGCTCGCTCGAAATGCGCGGTGACGATGCCACGGGCTGGGGGCTGGCCTGGCGCTTCGCTTTGTGGACGCGACTGCGCGACGGCGACCACGCGTACAGGATGCTCACCGCGCTGCTTACGCCCGAGCACACCTATCCGAACCTTTTCGACAGCTGTCCACCCTTTCAGATCGACGGCAATTTTGGCGGCACAGCCGCCATCGCCGAAATGCTGCTGCAAAGTCAGAACGGCGACATCGAGCTGTTGCCAGCGCTGCCCGCGGCCTGGCCCGATGGATCGGTGAAAGGCCTGCGAGCCCGGGGTGGTTTCGAGGTGGACGTGCAGTGGAAGCGGGGGCGCCTCGAAAGCGCACGCTTGCGTTCCAGTGCGGGTGGAAGTGTCCTGGTCCGCTACGGGGATGGTCAGGTATTGGTTAACCTCGCACCCGGCGGGAACAAGACCCTTGTGCCGCAAGACTTCGCGACGCACGCAGCGCACTGACCCCTGATGACGCGAGTTTGCCCAATCCGTTCAGAGGTTCGCGGCCAACCCGTTTCTTTGAAGCTTTCTGGAAGATGAGTCCCTTGGTAAGCTACACCGGCTTTTGCCTCAACCGGCTGCCCAAGCGGTCGATCGAAAAGGAGACACTATGAAAAGGATGCTCACGTTTGCTCTGGCGGGTTTCGGGCTTGTTCTTTTGGGGTGCACGGATGGCGGATCCGGGATAACTCAGCCCGAAACGGGTGGCGCGAAAGGGTCAGGCGGCGCACCAGGGCAGGGCGGGAGCACGACGGCAAGCACGGGCGGCGCCAGCACGGGCGGGTCCAGCTCTTCGGGCGGCGCAGTGTCGACTGGCGGGACGAACTCGACCGGCGGGTCGAGTGCGCTGGGAGGCACACCTTCCACGGGTGGCTCGAAAGCGACAGGTGGGACGCCGGCGACAGGTGGAGCCGCTTCAACCGGCGGCGCCATTGGAACCGGCGGGACAAGTAAAGCGGGCGGGACGAGCGCAGCGGGCGGGACGAGCGCAGCGGGCGGGACGAGCGCAGCAGGCGGAACCACTGCAAGGGGCGGAACCACGGCAGCGGGCGGAACGAGCGCGACCGGTGGCACGAGTGCAATGGGTGGAACAACCGCGAAGGGCGGCATGGTCGCCTCGGGCGGAACGAATGGAACAGGTGGAACGACTAGCACCGGCACGAGCCCGTGCAACGTCACGCCGGTCACTCCCAATGCTTCGCAACAGGTGAAGAACGCGCTTTGCTACCTGTATAGTATCTACGGGAAGAGCGTCCTGTCGGGACAGCAGGAAGCCAACTGGAACGATAACCCCACCGACATTAGTTCGTACGCCGGCCAAGGACTGAAGACCCCGGCAGTTCATGGTACCGATTTTGCGTACCACAGCAGCGCTGGCTGCACCGGCGTCAACATTTCCACGACACACGCCATTGCCCATTGGAACGCGGGTGGGTTGGTTATGTATCGCTACCACAGCGGAATGCCAGTGTCCGGCACAACCTGCATGGACGACTGCTACACCGGTACGAACTGCTCCGAGTCCACTCCTTCCGGCAGCTTCTTCACCAACATCATAACGCCGGGGACAGCGGAGAACACGTCCTGGAATGGCAGGCTCGACTACATGACGGTTCAATTCAAGGCCATGGCGGCCGTCAACATGCCGGTGATACTGGCGCTATTTCACGAGACGCAATCCAACGGATGGTTCTGGTGGAGCAAGGGAACAGGAGCCCAGCTCATCGCAATGTGGAAGTACTCGTTCAACTACCTCACCGCCACCAAGGGCAACACTAATATCATTTGGCTCATGCCCTTCAGTGGCGCGCCAACTTCCGCCTATTGGCCGGGCCCAAGCATGGTCGACATTTCGGGAGGGGATACTTACGGGAGTGACCCGCCGTTCACCTCGCTCTATAGCAGTTGCAAAGGCGTCATGGGCAGCACGATGCCGATCGCGCTGCATGAGTGCGGGACAGCCCCAAATCCCAGCACTATGTTCCCCACTGCGGCGCCTTGGGTATTGTTCAGCGTTTGGGCGGGGTACGAGACCAGCCAATGGGCGAATCTCAAGACTATCTACGCCGACTCCCACACCATCACGCGCGACGAAATGCCGAGTCTGAAGTAGTACCAGCGCAGCGCGGCCGCAGTTGTGTTTGATCGAGCACTGAAGTAGGTCGCGCTTCAGTCGAGAAATCATGTCCAAGTCCGCAACCATAGTTCTGGGGGCCGCTGGCGTTGTCGCGCTGGCGGCTATCCTTTTCGCCCTGCGAGAGAAACGACCGAGCCCTGTGTCGGTCGAAGCGCAAGACCCGGTCGCGGCGGCGAGCCCGTCCGCGCCTACCGCGAAGCCTCTCCCGCCGTTGCCACCGCAACTAGTCACTGGACCCCGGCTACGCAAGCCCGACGAGCCGGACGCCGGAAAGCGCCTGGACGAGGCGTCGCTGATGGCGAAGCTGCATGACCTAGCTGCATCGGATCCGCCTCTGTCCCTGCAATTGGCGAAAGAGGCGCTCGCTCGCTTTCCAAATAGCCCCAACGCACCCGAATTCGAATGGAACTACGTCAAGGCTCTGTCCAATATGGAGCACTACAAAGAGGCCGAGGAAGCAGCCCGGGTCATGGTCAAGAAATATCCCGGCAATGACTTCGCCGCCGACGTCGATCGCCACCTTATACACCACCCGCCGAATCCGTCCAACATGCCTAGCCCGCCGTAGGCGGAGACGGAACTTCCCGGGCCTTTGCCCTGCGAGAATTCGGCTCAGTGAGTCTGTCACCCATCAACGGCTCAATGAATCTTTCACGCCCAATTGCCATATGACCGCCGAAATCGCCTTGCGGGCGAGCGACGACAGCGGCGCGGCGAGGGGATCTTTCCACCATTTCTGTCCGGCTTCCCGTCTTGCGCCTACTTGGTAGATGCTGGCCGAGACCTGACGGTGGGTCAGCACATGGGAAATCTTGGCCATGGGCGGGCCAAGCTTCTGGCCGAGACGCTGGGCAAGTTCGCGCTTGGCGCGTGGGCCGCTGGCGCTGGGCAATTCCCATAGGCCGGGCCACAGGCCGTCGAGGGGGCGCTGTTCGAGCAGGAGCGCGCCTTTGTGCTCGATCCAAGCAAAGGCGATGCGCAGCGACTTGCGCACGGCTCTCGACTTCTTGCCGGGATACTTGGTCGGATTGCCTTGGCGAAATGCTTTGCAAGATGGGCGCAGGGGACAGTCAGGGCACGCAGGATTCTCGGGCCGGCACAGGGTCGCGCCGATGTCCATGAGCGCTTGATTGACTTCACCCGGCCGGTCACAGTCGACGAGAACCTGCGCCTGCGCGCGGACAGCCCGCACCAGCGCAGGGTCGTCCGCGCGTCCCGGCAAGGCGAACACGCGCGCGAGCACGCGCACCAGGTTGCCGTCCACCGCGGCGTGTTTCGCGCCGGAGGCAATTGATGCAATGGCGGCTGCGGTGTACGCGCCAATGCCGGGCAATTTCCTGAGTTCTGGTTCACTGGTGGGGATCGTCCCACCCAACTCGCCGACAATCATTCGCGCGGCCTTATGCAGGTTGCGCGCGCGCCGGTAATAGCCAAGCCCGGCCCAGGCTTCGCACACCGTGCGCTCGTCGGCAGCGGCCAGGACTGCAATCGTGGGGAATTGGCGCAGAAAATCCGCGAACCTTGGCACCACGGTCTGCACCTGGGTTTGCTGAAGCATGACCTCGGAAATCCAGATGGCATAGGGGTCGCGCATTTTTCGCCAGGGCAAGTCGCGCGCGTGTTTGCGGTAGAACGCGAGCAGCGCGCGCCGCAACGGTGCCAAGGACTTCAGCGTCTCCACAGAGTCATTCCGCGGTAGTCGTTGGTGAAGCCGGTGGCTCGCAATGGTTCCGCGAAGGGCGAAGCATTCGCGTTCACGCCGTTCACGGTTTCCACGGTCACGGACGAAATCGGCGAAGATTCGCGGCCTAGGAAGAACCGGTAGATTGCCAGCGCCGGTCCAAGTACCGCATCGCCTGGCTCGGCCAGAACAGTTAATTCCCTGCCGCCCTTCTGCAATACCAGTAGCAATTGGCTGCCACGGAACACCATCCAATTGCTGGCAATGCGGCGGGGGATCTCCGCGGGAAATCCGCCGAAACCCAGACCGCACACAGAGGCCGGGTCGCAGGCATTGATGAAATAGATGCGCTCGCCTGGCAGCGGTTCGGCCAGCCGGCGAATGGCCTCGTGGGTGGCGAATTGAATGCCGGGCACGCCTTGAAAGAAATGCCCCGAAATGATCTCGCCCGAGAGTTCGAGCAGCCTCAGGGCTCGGAAGACCTTGGCCCAGCGCAGGGGAGGCAGCTCGTGTTCGAGCAGCTCGCGAAAGACCACGCCGTGGCGGGCAAGTACCATGCGCGCCCGGTCTTTCTCCAGCTCGGCGTTCGCGACGGGACTAAGGTCCTGCCGGCCTTGCAGCAATCGCCAACGGCCGGCGCTCGGTCGCGAGCGCTCCCAGCGGCGGAAACCGGTGCGGCCGGTCCCGTCATTCTGGCTCACCTCTTCCGGGGAGAACGCGCTCAGGATTCCTCGACGGACAGTTTCAAAGCTGTCGGTGGTGGCGCGCCCATGCCACGTCAGATCCCACAGCGCTTCGGCCAGCGGGGCAGTGCCGAGCGCGGTTGCCGTCGCAAGATCGAAGAATCCGAGACCGCGCTCCGCTTCCTTTAGGCGGCGAACCAGCAAGGAGGCAGGTTCGCTCCTGTCGCTGTCGTCGATTTCGACTCTGTTCAGAAACAGTTCCTGGTCGCTCGGGAACGCGAATGACACCTTTTGCTTCCCACAGCCAAACCACATCAGGCCGTAGGATTGAAAGAGCGTGTCGAGCCACGACGGATAGTACGGCGCGAGACGACTCGGGAGCACGGCCTCCTCCCACAGCTCGGCGGAGAGCGGAAATCCGAAAAGGCGATCGAGCGCGCTCTGTAGCGATTCGAGTCCGCCGTCTTGCCGGCCGAGCCGCTGCCATTCCAGAAGAAAGTGCGGCAGGTCCGCGAGTGGCCGGGGTCGCAGGGCTTGCTCGGCGGCTGCGCGACGGGTGGCACGATGCAGGCGCAGCAAACGCTCGGCGTGATCGGCATCGCAGAAAAGGCGCTCGGTCTGGCCCTCGATCAGCTGGCCGGCGACGATGCTTTCGGTCTCGAGCAGCTCGTCGAGGATGGGCGGTAGCTCGGCGTCGCCAAATCCGAGAGTCGCGGATATTTCCCTGGCCGAAACCGCGGCGCGACTGCGCAGATAGTCGGCGACTAGAGCGGCGGCGGATTCAGATTCCGTGCGATGGGGATGGGCTCGCAAATAGTCAACGAAAGGCGTCGGCGTGCCACCGAAGAGTGGGCGCAAACCGCGCAACTCGTCTGCACCGATGCCGCGCAGACTTAGAATGCGCGGCAGATCGCCGAGATCTGTCACGAGCTCCTGGCTCGCGCCGGGCAATGTGAAAGCCGCCAACGACGCGAGCGGATCGTCTGAGCCAGGCGCTTTCTCGTCGGGCGGAAGCTCGGCCAGCCACATCTCGACGGCAGCGACGGGTACGAGCAGGATCTCGCGCACGGCGAGCAAGATTTCCTCGCGCGTGGCCGGCCGGTAGCCAGGGTAGGTGCGCAGAAGTTTTGCAGCGAAGGCGGCCACAAGCTCCGCGGGCACGGCCGGATGGGCGCTGGCACCGTGGAACAGATCGCGGAAGAGATCCTCCGCCAGGTTCGAGCGGCCGCCCGAGCCGGGCGCGTCGTCGAGGTACATGTGGTAGTTGGTCTGGCGAAACACGATGCCCTCGGTGAAAGGTGTCGGGTGGGCCGGTCGCGTAACGTGCAGGGCGATGCGTTTCTGGGCAATGTCATCAAGCAGACCGGCCAGGGTCGGGATCTCGAATTCGTCTTCCAGCAAGTCGCGCCAAGTTTCGAGCAGGATGGGGAAGTCCTCGAAACGCAGCACCGAGGCGAGCAGCTTCTTGGAGCGCAGGCGATTGAGCCAGAGTGGGTAGCGTTTTCTTGCGTCCCCGCGCGGGAGCAAAAGCGCCCGGCTGGCGTTCTCGCGGAAACGCGAGCCGAAGAGCGCCGTCTTTTCCAGGCCAGCGCGCAGGAGTTCGTCGAGGGATTGCGCAGGAACCAAATCGAACAGCGCCGTCGGATCGAGCGCCTCCGGTAGCATGAACAGGATGTGGTCGTTGGTGGCGAAAGCGTCGAGCGGGCTACCGTGCTGGCGCTGCCAGGCCTCGGCCAGGGCAATGGCCAGCGGCCGGTTGACCCTGCCGCCCCAGAAGGTGTGCAGCACCACTTGCTGCATTTCGGTCGGCGCCGACGGATCCTTGCTGCACTCGACGAGCACGCGCTGGCGGCCGGGCAAGGGCGCACGAGATACGTCGCGCTGACGCGTGAGAAAATCTGCAAGACTGCGGGCGCTGGCCGCGTCCATGCCGTGGCGCTGGGCCAGATCTTCGGCAAAATCAGATTGCCGAAGTCGCTTTTCGCAGAAATCGAAGAAATCCAGCAGCGCGAACGAGGCCTGGGTCGAGCGGTTCTGCTCTTCGGCCTTCCAGAACGGAATCATCGGGCCGTTCGGATCCGCGGGTCCGACCTCGACATCGTTGTGGGTGACGTTGAGGATGCGCCAGGTCTGCGTGCCCAGGCTGAACTGATCGCCGAGCTTGCGCTCCCACACGAATTCCTCGTCCAGCTCGCCGATGACGGCCTTGCTGTCGGCGAGGCGCAAGTGGTAGTAGCCCCGATCCGGGATGGTGCCGCCGGATTGGTAGAGCACGAACTCGGTGCCGGTGCGCGTGGAGAAGGTGTTCTTGGCCCGGTCGACGAGCGCGCGCTGGCGCAGCTCGCGAATGGGGGCGTCGGCGTAGCGGCCGCCGAGCATGGCGATGACTAGATCGAAGTGCCGACGCGGCAGTTCGTGGTACGCGGCGATGGTGCGCACGAAGGCGAAAAGCTGGTCGAGATCCCAGACGGTATTGCAGCCCATCGACAGCAGTACTTGGGCCAGTACGTCGAGAGCGTTGTGGATGGGCTGGATCTCTTCCACGTCCGCGCGCCGGACCATGGCTTCCATGGACGCCGCCTGCGCGCCGTCGAGGCCGTGCAGCACGAACAGGCTGGCCTTACTGGTCCCGCCCACGCGGTGGTCGGCACGTCCGATGCGCTGGAGCGACTGCGCCACCGAGGGCGGCGTGCCGACCAGGATCACCTCCTCGACCGAACCGATGTCGATGCCGAGCTCCAGCGATCCGGTCGCCACCACCGCGCGCAGGCGGCCTTGCTTCATGCGCTCTTCCACGTCTAGCCGGATTTCCCGCGAAAGCGATCCGTGGTGCGAATAGGCGATGGGCTCGCTTTCGCCCGCGTTGAGCAGGCGCGCGATCTTTTCCACCGTGCGCCGGCTGTTGGCGAAAACCAGGGTGGAGCGATTTTTCTCGATGATCTTCTTCAGATCGCCCGCCAGCGCGGCCCACCAGAGATCCGCAGCGTCGGGGCCCCTGACAATTTCTATGTCCGGCGTGCGCACGGTCAGGTCAATCGAACGCCGATCTGTTGCATGCACGACGTGCACCGGTCGCGGGTAGTAGCTTGCGTCCGGGCCGGGATTCTCCATGGCGTACCCAGCCATCCAGACCGCAATGGTTTCCGCGGGCCGCACCGTGGCCGACAGAGCAATGCGCTGGAAATTGCCAGCGGAAATTGTCAATCGCTCGACCGCGGACATCATGTAGGTACCGCGCTTGCTGCCAGCGAGCGCGTGGATCTCGTCGAGGATCACGGTCTTCAGGCCGCCGAAGAGCTGGCGGCTTTGCTTGCCCGTGAGCATGAGGTTCAAACTCTCGGGCGTGGTGATGAGGATCTCGGGCGGGTGGCGCAGCATCGCGCGTCGTTCGTCGTCGGGCGTGTCGCCCGAGCGGGTCATTACCCGGATGGCCGGAAACGGGCAGTTCTCGCGCTCGAACAGGGCGCGCAGCTCGGCCAGCGGGGCGAGCAAATTCAGACGCACGTCGCTGTTCAGCGCCTTGAGCGGCGACAGGTAGAGCGCGCGCACGCCACCGCAGGTCCAGCGTCCGGTCACCAAGTTGTCGATGGCGGCCAGAAAAGCCGTCAGGGTCTTGCCGCTTCCGGTCGGGGCGCTGACCAGCACGTGTTCGCCCCTGGCGATGATGGGCCAGGCCTGCACCTGCGCATCCGTGGGCGCGGCAAAGCGGCTTTCGAACCACCGGCGAACCAGGGGATGAAATTGTTCGAGCGCCGGCGCGGCCATCGGCCCTAGCTTACGCGATCAGCATCGAGCCATCTCGGAGACTCTCAACCATGTCCACGGGCGAGCGGGTTTTCCGCAATCCCTCGAGCCCAGGCCTTCGCACAAAGGCTTTCGTCAAGAGTGGCCAGTCGGAGTCCATGTGCCTTGGCCAGCGCCACGAGATAGGCATCCGTCACGTCCGAATGGCTGGCCACCACGGGCACGCGATCAAGGCGTTGGTCATCGGCAATGAATAGGCTGCCTTTGCGCGAGGTCAGGTCATCAAGCGCGGTGAGCGCGTCTTCAGGCGCCGCTCGGTATCCCGGGCTGAGGCTGACGCGCAAGAATCCAAGCTGGGCGATCGGACAGGTCGCAAAACCAACTTGACGATCGAGCCATGCGCTTACTTTCGAGTGCTGGGCGTGAGATCGCCAGACGCTGGCCAGCAGGATGTTCACATCAAGCAGGTACTTCATGGGAATTCGCTGAGCAGCGCCTTCACGGTTTCCGGGGACATGGGCGGGGCGTTGTCTGGCGCTTCAAGCACGCGACGCCCGCGATGGTTCTTGACCATGCGCGCCGGTGCCACGTCGGAGCGCTTGAGCACGAGCCGGTCGCCTTCGAGAGTGAACGCAATCTTGTCACCCGCGTGCAGGCGCAAGGCGCGGCGGAACTGCTGTGGAATCACGAGTTGACCTTTGGTGGACAGGACGGCTGTCATGACCACGGAATCTTACCATTCTTACCGGGGTCGCTGCCAACCGAGCTAGCGCTTCTCATCCACTACTTGTCGAGCAGGATCTGCGCTTCGCCGAAGGGGAAGGCCTCGCGCTCGAAGCCCGATCAACGCACCGGTTCACTCCTCACCTCTTCCAATCGACTCCGGCCCTGTCGACCACCATCTGGCGCGCCATGGCACTCAATGCGGGCGACCAAACGAGCCGCCCTGCCGGATGATGGCGCTTCGCTAGATTTTCCATGCGCGATCAGGCAGGGTTGGGTGTTCATACAACCAGGAACTGGACCACCCCCATCTAGGATCCCACGACATGATGTTTTCCCGTCGAATCCTTCAGGCTCCTGTCTGGACAGCAGCACTCATCGTCATTTGCGGAACTGCGTCTTGCAGGCCCAAGGACAAGGTCGCGACGCCAGCGGGCTCTGGCGGTTCGGGCGGATCGAGCACGGGCGCATACGGCGGAAGTGGCGGTACCGCATCCGCGGGTGGCACCACTTCATCCACGGCCGGCACTCAGTCCACGGGCGGCACCACGTCATCCTCCACGGGTGGCACCACGTCATCATCCACCGGCGGCGCTGGTGGAAGCAGTGGAACTGGCGGAAGTGGCGGAACTGGCGGAACTGGCGGCGTTGGCGGAACCAAGAACACTGGCGGAACGACGGTCACGGGCGGCGCGGGAAACGCGGGCGGTGCCGGTGGTGCGAGTGGTGCGGGTGGGACGAGCCTGATTCCCGATGCCGCCCCTGACACGGTCGATGCGACACCCCCACCGTCGCGCGGTCCCACCCCGGCGACGACGGGGCACAACTTTCCCTTCCCGCAAAACCGGGAAAACAGCCGCTGCATCTACCCCAAGCTCTATCGCAACGAGGACGTGCAGACCATCTACACCCAGTGGAAGAACGACACCGTGACCAGCGACGGCGCCAAAGGATTCCGCCGCGTGAAGAGGCCGAAAGAGCCGGGTCTCGATGCCAATTCCACCGTGTCGGAGGGCATCGGCTACGGGATGTTGATTGCCGTGTACATGGACGACCAGACCCTGTTCGACGATCTCTGGCAGTACGAGCAAACACAGCTCGACGGCAGATATGGTCTGATGAACTGGTACATCAAGGCCGACGGTTCTGGACCGGCGGACAATCCATCCGGGGTGGGCCCCGCCACCGACGCCGACGAGGACATGGCCTATGCCTTGATCATGGCGGACAAGCAGTGGGGCGGCCAAGGCAAGCTCAGCAAGAACTACCTCGACTTCGCCAAGGCCCAGATGTCCGCGGTCTGGAACAACGAAATCTACAACTTCATCTACTTGCGGGCCGGGCCGTGGGCCGACAACTCCAATCTCAATATTTCGTATTTCGCGCCTTCCTATTACAAGGTGTTTGCGACCATCGACAAGACGCCGACCTCTGATTGGGTCAAAGTCACCGATACCATGTACACGGTCCTCAATGCGTCGCTCAATTCCACGAATGGAAACACCACCAACGGATTGGTTCCCGCGTGGTGCGACAGCAGTGGCAAGCCTAACGGCGGGGCCTTCGGCCCGACGGGCGGACCATCGCCAACCAATTACCAATACGATTCCTGCCGGACCCCGTTCCGTGTCGGTCTTGATTGGTGCCTGAACGGCGACACCCGCGCGCAAACCTACGTGGCCAAGACCAGTGGTTTCTTCAGCGGGACCGTGGGTGGGGCGACCAAAATCGTCGACGGCTACGACCTGAACGGGACGTCGCATGCCCAGTACCAGACGGGCGCCAATCCTCTTGTCCAATCGGCGGCGTTCGTGGGACCCGCGGGCGTGGGCGCCATGAGCAGCCCGACCTACCAGACCTTCGTCAACGACGCCTATGGCGTGCTGGTGACGGGGAAGGCCGTGGTCGGTGGCACCTACTACGACGACTCGTGGATGGTGATGTCGCTGCTCACGATGACGGCCAATTTCCTCGACTACACGAAGATCTAGTTCAAGCCGTCGCACGGCGCGAATTCGCTAGATTCCTGGCCAGGTTTCGGCGCAAAATAGTCCCCGCGCCGGACCTGGTGTCGCACGCACTTCACGCATTCGATGCCGTCTAGACACCGGGCCTGGCCAGCGAAGGTCCCCAATTGGCTGTAGTATCGGGGCCGTCGTTCTGAAACAAGCGAAGTTCAGTTTGTGGCCCAGGGGATCGATATTGCCGGAGGTAGATGGGAAGACGTCGCCCCAAGGTTTTGATCGTCGATGGAAACAAGGAGACATCCCTTGCTCTCCACCGCGTTCTCTTTGACAGCAACGAGCACTTCGACGTCCTGCTTGCAGCGTCGGCTGACGTGGCGCGTGATATCATGCGCGATATTGGTATCGACGTTCTGGTCACGGACGTGGACTTGCCCGGGGCCAGCGGCGTGGATCTGGTGTGCTGGGGGGCCATCGAATTTCCCGAGACGCTGTTCGTGGTGCAAACCAGCGACGATATCAGCGAGCTACAGCAGCGCATGGCCGGCCTTGGCTGTCTGCGTCTAATGCCAAAACCCAGTGAGCCAAAAGAAGTGCTAAAGATCGTGCACGAAGCGCTCGATTGCATACACCGCCTATCCGGGTGCTTTTCGGCCCTTTCCGCCGCCGACCTAATTCAAATGCTTTGCCTAGCCCAACGGACAGCCGCGCTTCGTATCACCGCCCATGGCGAGGCCGGCACCGTGATGGTGAAGGAAGGCAAACTCTTGCACGCGGCTTGGGGCCCGCTTGTCGGGCATGAAGCTCTCTGTGCCATTCTGGACGCCCAGGACGGTGTGTTCCGGACCACGCCACTGCCCGACGACGTGGAGCCGAACATCCACACGAACTGGCAATACGCCCTGCTGGAGGCCGTGCGCGTGCTCGACGAGCGTACCAACTCGTCGCCACGTCAGAGCGGATCTTTTCCGGCTATTCGCGTGGAGGATTGCGTGCTCGACAAGATGTCCCCGCGCGGTGGCGATGAACCGATTGAGCGCCGGGGCTTGAATCTGCTGGTCGCCACCGAGGCGCGCAAGGCGCCGCGGCCGGCTGGCGCATCGTCGTCGCTGGTGGACAAGGGATTTGCGGCCCTGCGCGCCGGCAAGGTAGAAGAGGCGCGCCAGTGCTGGCTGGCCGCCAAAGAGCTCGATCCCGAAAACCGTTCCCTGGATCTCAACCTGAAAAAACTAGAGAGCAAGGCGATTCGCTAGAACAGCGCGGTTGCGCGCGTTCCTGGCTGTTGCCTGGTGTATTGCCCAGATAGGAGGACAGTATGGGTCCGTCTGAAACAAGAGATGAATTGCAAGGCCTGCTGGTGGTCATGGCCTCGCTGTCGCATGGGCTTGAACAAGTCCTTGGTCGCGGCGCTGAGACCGTGACTTTTCGCGCGGGCAAGACCGTGGGGCTCAAGAGCGGCGTCACCCAGCAGGAAAGCGACATCTTGATCGCGCTCGGCAAGGTCGGCGAGGCGCTCAAGGCCCACGGCATCGAGTGGCCGTTCGAAGCGTGGAAGCCAGCCTCGGAAAAGAGCTTCATCTATGACAAGGACGGCAAGCAGGCGGTGAAGCTGGTGTTCCGCAACTGTATGGTCCGCTGTGCCCTGTTCCGCTACGGGCACGAACAGAAGCAATCGCTGTGCATGATGAACCACGGCCTCTTCTGCGGGTACGTGCAGAAGATCACCGGCAAGCGCGCCGAGCTGGACATTCTGCACGCCGGGGAAAACGCCTGTCTCAAAGAGCTCTTGTTGCAAGGCTAGGAGAAATACCATGGCCAAAGTCACAGTATCGTTTGAATGGCTCTCTGGCTGCTCGGGCTGCGAGCTTTCCATCGTCGACCTGCACGAGCGCTTGCTCGCCGTGCTGGAAGAGATAGACATCGTCCGCCTGCCCATCCTGATGGATGTGAAGGGCTATCCCAAGGCGGCACTGGGAATCGTCACCGGTGCCTTGCGCACGGATCACGACGTGGAATGCGCGAAGAAGATGCGCGAAAGTTGCGCCGCCATCCTGGCCTTTGGCACGTGTGGTGTGTACGGCGGACCGCAGGGGTCGGGCTACGCGCACAAACAAAGCGAGCTGGCCGAGACGGCCTTCGTGAAGAACCCGACCACCTCCACGCATTTTGTGCCTGACAAGGGATTGCCGAAGCTGCTCGAAGAAGGCGTGCTGCCGCTCGATGCCGCGATTCCGGTGGATCTGTATCTGCCCGGCTGTCCGCCACACGCTTTCTACGTCTTCGAGGCGCTGAAGTCCGTGCTGCACGGCAAGCCACCCGAGTTCGGCGAGCACAACGTGTGCTTCCATTGCGATCGGCACATGAAACACACAGAGGTGGCGGCCCTACGCCGGGTGCACGAGGGACCGATAGAGCAGGACACTTGTTTCCTTTCGCAAGGGATCTTGTGCATGGGCAGTGCGACGCTCGACCGCTGCCGCGGCGCTTGCCCGACCCGCGGCATGCCGTGCTCGGGTTGCACGGGCCCGTCGGAAGCCATCGTCCTTGAACCCAATCGCGACATCCGCACCGAGATCGCCACGCGCATGTCCATGATGACCAAGATCCCCAAGGCCAAGATCACCACAGAGATCGAAAAGCAGGCCAAGACCTACTACGCCTATGCCATGGCGTCGCCGGTGTTTCGCCAGAAACCGACGTTTCTTCTCAGGCGCTGGATCGCGCAGCAAGGAGCAGCCCGATGAGCCGCCAACTGACCATCAATCCCGTCACGCGCATCGAGGGCCACGCCAAGGTGCACATCGAAATCGGCGACGACGGCAAGGTCGACGCCGCCACGTTGCACGTGCTCGAATTCCGCGGCTTCGAACGCTTCGTGCAGGGAATGCAGGCCGAGCTCATGCCGACCCTGACCACGCGTATCTGCGGGACATGTCCCCACGCCCACCACTTGGTCGCGGCCAAGTGTTTGGACACTATCTTTTCGGCGCCACCGCCCAAGGCGGCCTTGCTGCTGCGCCAGTTGCTCAACTGCGGCAGCATGATCCATTCGCACGCCATTCACTTTTTTGCCTTGGCTGGGCCCGATCTTTTCCTCGGCCAATCGAGCCCGGTGGCCAAGCGCAACCTCGTGGGCCTGCTCGAAGCCGCGCCCGAGCTGGCCAAGAAGGCTCTGCGTCTGCGCAGCATCGGACAGACCATCGTCGAGATCGTCGGTGGCCGGGGCACGCACCCGGTGACGGCGGTCGCGGGCGGTATGTCCTTCGCGCTCACCGCACAGAACCACGACACGCTGAAGAAGTTGGCGGCCGAGGCGCTAGAGCTGGCCCAGGTCGTGCTGGTCGCGGGCAAGAAGGCGCTGCTCAAGGATCCAGAACTCCTGACCCGGCTGCCCCTGGCGACAAACGACATGGGGACCTTGCAGGGCAAGAACCTCGATCTCTACGACGGCAAGCTGCGCGTGCGCCGTCCCGACGGCAGCGTGGCCCTGGATTTTGCCGCCACCGACTACGCCACTCATCTCGTCGAAGAGGCGCTGCCGCACAGCTACGGCAAGCAGATCTTGCTCAAGGACGCGAGCGGCGCCACGCAACCCTACCGCGTCGGTCCCTTGGCACGGCTCAACTGCGCCGAGGCCACCGGGACCAAGCTTGCCGACGCGGCCCTGGCGGAATTCAAGACCGCGTGTGGAAATCCCTCGCGCCAGATCGTGGCCGGGCACTGGGCGCGACTGGTGGAATTGCTCCACTGCGCGGAAAAGGCCGTGGCCATGCTACAAGACGAGGCCATCCGGTCGCCCGATGTTCGCACGGCCCCCGGCGCTATCAACCGGCACGCGGTGGCCCATGTCGAGGCCCCGCGCGGGGTGCTCATTCACGATTACCACGTCGACCAGAACGCCCTCATCGAGTCGGCTAATTTTCTCGTCGCCACCCAGCACAACATCGCCAGCATCAACACCACCATCAAGAACGCGGCCACGCTTCTGCTCGGCAAGAGCGACGCCGAATTGCTCGACGGCGTGGAATTCGCGATCCGTTGCTACGACCCGTGCCTGTCCTGCTCCACCCACCGCGTGGGGCAAATGCCCATGGAAGTCAATGTGTGGCAGGACGGCCAAACGATCCGAACGGCGAGGAGGTGACCTATGCCCACGGTTCAAATTGAAGAGGCCGGATGCCGCGACTGTGGTCTGTGCATCGAGATCTGCCCGACCAAGGTTTTTGAAGAGGAATCGTCGAAGAAACTGGCCAAAGTCGTGCGTGAGGAGGATTGCATCGGCTGCACCTCGTGCGTCTATCTGTGTCCGTCGCGCTGCCTGAGCGTGACCGACACGAAACTGCAGCGGCCGTTCCATCGCATGGAAAGCAACGCCGCCCTGGTGTCGCGTTTTCTGCAGCAGATCCCCGCGACCCTACAGCTGACCCAGGCCGACTACGACGAGGCGCTCAAGGACACCCACGTACGGCTCAAGGCCCTGGCCGACGCGCTCAAGGAAATCATGGGGCGCGGACAGAAGGCGGTCGGCCGCTCGGCCGGCAACCTGGCTGCCGCGCACATGCCCGAAATGTATGAAACCACCCAAATGGCCGATCTGCTGGCTGGCCTGCGCCGCCGTTTCGTCAACGCATTCGAATTCGAGGCCAAGATCGAAGCGGACGGCTCGGCCGTCACCTTGACCTTCCCGAACTGTGCCTTGCACAAGGTGGTGGCCGCACAGGGCGAGATCGTGGGCACCGCCAACCTGTGCGACCTGTTCCACGAGTACGTCGCCGGTCTCATCAGCGCGTTCTCGGGCAAGAGCTACGCCGTCGCGACCGTCGCCACGGTCGGCCAGTGCACGATGAAATTCCAGATCCGAAACTGACATCAAACTAGGAGGAATGGACCATGGCTTCTCGTACAGAAAAAATGCAGGACATCTTGCGCGGCCTTCGTGGGGCATCGCCCGACATCATCGGCGCCGCGGTGGTCAGTATCGACGGTTTTATCGTGGCCTCGGTGTTGCCCAGCGAAGTCGATGAAGAACTGGTTTCGGGCATGGCGGCGGCCATGCTCGGCGTCGGCGAACGTATTTCGTCCGAACTCATGGCCTCGGTCATGGAACAGGTCTACGTGCGCAGCGAAAAGGGCTACGTGGTGCTGAACGCCGTGGGTGCCGACTCGGTGCTGGTGGTGCTGACCAGCAAGGATGCCAAGCTCGGCCTGGTGTTTATCGAGGTCAAGCGGCGCTGCGCGGAATTGACCAAGGTCATCGCTGCTTCCGCCTAGGGGCAACCATGACGGCGTCGGGGTTCGCGCGCCGATCCGATGTTGCCGATGGTGCCGGCGGCAGGGCAGCCCAACTTTCTTCGTCCGCGCGCTACGCGCTGGCAGCTGTACTGCTGCTCGTGGGTATTGGCAACTTGGCGGCGATCGATTTCGTGCTCCTGCCTCGCTACCTCGTCGGGGCCGCGAGCATGGGTTCGCTACCGCCGCCGAGTCTGCCCATGGCCGCCACCCCGACGGCCATCGTGCCCGCGTTGTCGCCGCCGCCGAGTCCGCCCGTGGCTGACACGGGCGAAGCCGAAGCACCCGCGTTGCCGCCGCCCGCGAATCCACCTGTGGTCGAGGCACCCGCGCGCACGGAGCCCACTTCGCCACCGCCCGCCGAACCACCAGCCGCAGTCGCCGCAACCGCCGATCTCGCCGAGCACGAGTTTCCCCACCTGCTCTTCGCCAGGAACACGACCTGGCTGTCGCCCGAGGCGCGGGAAATCCTCGCCCGCTTGGCGGCAACCCTTGCGGAGAATCCCGGCCGGCGCGTGGCGCTTGGCGGACACACCGACAATGTCGGCCCGGAAGACCTCAATCGCACACTGTCGCTGGCACGTGCGCGAAAGAGCGGCCACTGGCTGGAAGGGCGTGGCATCGATCCCGAACGCATCGAGATTCAGGGCTTCGGCTCGACCCGCCCGGTGGCAGGCGACCGTTCGCCCGAGGCCCAGGCGCGCAACCGAAGGGTCGAGATCGACCTTCGCTAAAGGTTCAACATGTCGCTGTTCTCTCTGCTCATCATTTCTGGCCTCATCGCCGCGGTGGCCTTTTTCCTAGCCGGATTCCTGCTGCGCTCTCCACGCAGGGGCGACGTGGATCTGGGGAAGGAGACACAAAAGCGCGAGGCTTTGGCGGGCGAACAACTCCGCGGGGAGCAAAAGCTTTCCGAAGCGGCCCTTGCGCAGGCCAAGGCCGAGTGTGAGCGAGAAGAGAAAAGGCGGGGCCTGGCCGAGCGCGAGCGAGACAGCGCGCGGGCCGAGGCCGAGCGTCTGTCCGTCAAGGAACGAACCCTGGCCGAACGACTGCGTAGCGCCGAAGATCAGAATCGCGCGGCGTTTGAACGCGAGGAAAAGAACGCCGAGGCCTGGGCGGCGCAACTGCAGGCCAGCAAGGACGAGCAGAAGCGCCTGGATCACGCTCTCCACGAAGAATTGGACCAACTCCGCGGCAAGACCGGCAATCAGGAGGCTGAACTTGTTCGCTTGGTCAAGGAATTGGAGCAGCAGCGCGGCGAGGCCGGCACGCAGCAGGCGGAACGAGATCGCCTTGTGGAGGAACGGGGCAAGCACGAGGCGGAGCGCGCTCGGCTCAGTGAAGAGCGCGATCGACACCAGACCAGGGTTCGGGAACTAGACCAGTCACTTGAAGAGCTACGAGCGCGCAGCCAGCAGCAGGCCCAGGACGCAGCTCAAGAGTGCGAGCGCCTGCACGGCGTGCTCTTGGCAGCGGAAAAACGCGAGCGCGCGATGCTTGTTCGCCTCGCCGAGGGCGAGACTTCGGAACACGGGCAAGCCGCCGCAGCCGAGGAAGCGTTGGGGGCATTGCAGGCGGAGGCGCAGGCTGAAAAGCAGCAACTCACTCGTCAGATTCAGCGGGCCGAGGCTGCGGCGCAGAGCGAACGCGAGGCGCACCAAGATCTTGCCATTCGCCTACGCGCCTTGGAGGAAGCCGTCGCGCATGAACGCGAGCAAGGCCGGACCGCAGTCGAAGCTTTGCGCGTGGCCGAAGCGCGCCTTGCCGATCTCAATCGCGTGGTCCAAGAGAACTCGGAGCTGCGCGAGCAACAAGCCGAGGCCGCGCGCGAGGCCAAGTGGCAGGCCGGGCGCGAGGACGAAGCCAAGGATGTGAAGGTCGAGTTGGCCGCGGCCCAGGCCAAGCTGGTCGAACTCGGACAGACGCTTGAGGAGAACCGCAAGCTGCGCGACGAGGCGGCCGAGTTGCGCCAGCACCAGGAGGCAAGCGGCGAGTTGGAGCGCCTGACGGTCGCGCACAAGCAGCTGCGTCTCGACGCCGAGCTGATGGCGCGGCGGCTGCAAGATCTGATGCAGGATCGCACCGAGCTGGTTTCCCTGCGCGCCCAGGCCGCGGAGGCCGCGTCGCTGGTCGAGGAGGTTGCGTACCTGCGCCGGCGGGAAAAGGATCTGGAGGCGCAGCTTTATGCCAGTGGCCTCTATGCCAGCCGCGAGATGCCGGCTGTCAGTGGTGAAGTTCTGAGGCAAACCCCGGTTTCGGACATGGAGACCAACCTGCACGCGCTGGTGGGCGCCGGCGGTCCGCGCACGGCCGTGCTCGCCGACGCCCAAGGTTTTCTCATCGCCAGCGCCGGCGAATCCGCGGCCCAGGAAGGCCTGGCGGCGTTCGCGGCCGTGGCCGGCGAGATGGTTTCGCGCGCGCGCATGCTGCTGCCGCTGGCCGAGGTGGACTCGGTGCGGGTCACCGACACGAACAGCATGGTGCTCACCTGTCATCTCTTCAACAGCGCGGGCGAGGGCCTGGGCGTGGCCACCTTGGGACCGGGCGAACCCGAAGCAGGCAACACCGCGCGCGCCATCGTCGAACTGTCCGCCATCGTGTCGGGCGCCGGGCCGGCGGTGGATCCAGAACCGGAATCCGAGGCATGACGGACGGTTTGCGCGGCGCAAGTTCGTCACTGGCTCTGGTTGATCGGGCTCACGCTTGGCGAGGAGGGGTTCGGGTTTCTGTAGATCGCGAAGGCGCCCTCGGAACCAATCAGCTCCCATGTCTTGACAATGTTTGTCAGCCAGGCGGTGCCATCGTTCCACATCAGGACGTCGTTCTCGTAGAAGACGGGGTGCAGAACAGCCACGTGCACGTCTGACAGGCGGCAGCGGCAGAGGAGCCTTGTGGAGATATCGGCGTTCGGAAAATAGGTCGGGTGGTGCCTGCCGGCGCATAGCTGGCTCAAGAAGTAGTCGGTCGTGTACGGGTGGTCGAGAAAGGGGGCGAGGTGTGGGGACGTCAAGAGGAGCTGGTTTCTGGGGACCTGGGCCGCCACCTGGGTCGCCGCCTCCTCGAAGCTGTGGTCATAGGCGATGTCGTTGAAGTACTTCTGCGGCTTGGCGAAGTAGGTGGCGAATCTCCTGATCCGATCCGCTGCTCCTACCGTCAGGACCAGACCCAGGCACACGCATGTCGCGAGCGCCAGTTTGGAGCGGCGAGGTTCTTTCCAAAGCGTCATCTTCTCCACACTGCGGACCAAGAGAATGACCGAAACGAAGAACGCCGGGAAAAAGCTGCTGATGGTGCGCGTATAGAAATGGGCGTCCTGCCATACCGACGGGATGAAAAGGAACGGTCCCAAGAGCACGGCATACGCGAGGAGGTGTTCGAAGCGCCTGGCCCGTGCCAGCGAGACAATCGAGAAGGCCATTGCGGCCAGGGCGATGGGGAGAAAGGCCCACTCGACCCGCAGCAGCCGGTTGGTCCGCAGGGATCTAACCAGATTTCCGTAGAAGCTTGGGGGGGTGATCTTGTCGAGAGCGCTCCTGGCCTCGAACATCTTGCCAACCTCTTCGACGAAGAGCGGGTTGGAAAGGAGGATCGCGAGGGACGCAGCAAGAGAACGACGGGAATGACGATGAGAAGGATCTCCCTTTTGTCGCGGCGGCGGGCGCCAAGCCCGTGGATCACCATCATGGCGAGAAACAGGAGGCAGGCGGTGGCTCCGGTGAACAACTCGTTCAGCAGGGTGAGACAGGCCGCCAGGCTCGCGCCTAGGGTCTACCAGGCACGCTTTGCGAAGCCGGCCTCATGTCCCTAGAGGAGCCGCAGCGAGAAGGCGTAGGTCGCCATGAGCGACACCGCGATGAGCTCGCAGTTGAAGCCGTAGCGGAATTCGATGAGGGCGACATTCGACGAGAGGAACGTGCCCACCACGGCAGCGACGGCAAATCGGCTTGCGAGCTGCCTGCGTGCGACGAGCAGGAGGAGGACGGCGAAGAGTACGCCGGAGATTCCCGAGAGATACCGCGAGGCGAACTCCGGATCGCTCGTGACCTTGCCAATCAGCCCTACCAAGAATGTGTAGCCGCTCATGCGCGGATAGTCCGCATAGCGTATCGGGCCTATTCTCATGGGCGCGCCGGAGAGGATGGTCTCCAGCTTGATGCGCCCCAAGGACGCGTTGACTGCCTCATCGACATAGTAGAGGGGGTTGGAATGAATATCGGTGAAGAAGAGAACGAGGCCGATTCCGATAGTGGCTACGATCCATGCTGGGGAGTTCCGGCGTACGACCGGAACGGCGACAGGGACTGCGGGCCGAGGCTCCGGCAGCGCTTCAGGCTGGGAAGAGTATTCTCTTTTCCACAGCATGCCCAGTTTGGAAAACCGAAATGGGAGTCGCGTTTCCTACGCCGGGGCTTTGGGGGCACTGACGCGCATGCGGTGCGCGCGGTGGTGGCCGAAGGCGGCCCCAAGCCACGCACCCCGCTGGTCAAAAACTGGATGGCGGGCAAGCGCCTTGGTCAGCTCGTCGTGTCCCGGTTGACCGGGAAACAACGGGAAGCGCTCGGGCGCGTAGGTGAAGCGGCCGGGGCGTGCACGGGCGGCCAACCGATTGCGCACCAACGCGCCAAGCCCGGGCAACCGGCCAAGCGTGCCTTGCCAGAGCGTTTGGCCGGTGGGAACGAACAGGTCTGGCCACCAGGGGCAATCGACGAAAGCGCTTTCCTCGATGGTTCCTAGCCGGTCAAGCGTGGGGCGCAGTTCCGCGTCGCGCGTAGACGGGTGATCGAACAACTCTGGCGTGCGTCGCGGCTCCAGCGTGCGCTGCATCCGGCGCAGCTTCACCCCGTACGAAAATGGGTTGGTGACCGACACCAGCAGCGAGCGCGCTGCCAGGGCGGTCAAACGCGTGAGGTAGCTGCGCCAATCCTCCACCAGTGGCAACGCATTGTAGGTGAGCACGAGATCGAACTGGCCGGGTATTTCTAGAGGGTCCGCAGTGCACAGGGTCGTCAGCCGCTCTTCGATGCCGAGCCATCGATAGGTCCGGCGCACGATCTCCAATGCGCGCGTATCGGGCAGCGCCACTGTCACGTTTGTGCCCTGCCGCGCGAGCCCGATGAGGTGAAGACCGGGCATCCCCGCCATCCCGTCCACCGGGCCCTCGAGTGCCGAGCGTAGACCGGCGTCGGCAAACCAACGGTCCAGGAGAGCGTAGACAGCCAGGCGCTCGTAGGCGGTTCCCAATCCCACATCGGCGTCGATCGTCGGATCGCCCATGCCTTTCTTGTATCACGCCTGGTCCGTGGTTGCGAAGAGGAGCAGCGAGGACTACTCTCCCGGAGTGAAGATCCTAGTCACTGGTGCCACGGGCTTCGTGGGATCGCACCTGGTGGATGCGCTGTTGGCTGGCCATCATGAGGTCACGGCTCTGGTGCGGGATCCGGCGCAGGCCCAGCCGCTGGCCGACAGAGGGGTCTCGTTGCGATGCGGGGACCTGATGGATCCAGCCTCACTGCGCGGTCTGGCCGATGGAATGGATGCGGTGGCGCACACCGCGGCGGTGCTGAACCTGCCGAAGAATCCTGCCTCTGCCTATGCCGCCAACGTGGAGGGCACGCGCAACCTGGCCGAGGCCGTGTCGGGTAGTTCCATCCACCGATTCGTGCATATCTCCAGCGTCGCCGCCATCGGCATTCGCAACGTGCATCGCATCGACGAGAACTTTGCGTGCAACCCCGATCTCGCCTATGGCAAGAGCAAGCTGGAGGTGGATCGCTATCTCATCCAGCAGAGCGCGCACGGCCTGCCGGTGGTGATCTTGCGCCCGCCCACCGTGTACGGACCGCGCGAGCGCTACAACTTCCTCTCGCTGTGCCGGGCGATTCTGTCCAGGCGATTCATGCTGATCGGGTCTGGCCAGAATCGGGTCGATTTTTGCTGGGTGGGCAATCTGGTGCAAGCCATCCTTCTGGCGCTCGAGCGTGGTCGGCCGGGTGGGCTGTACCTCATCGCAGACGAGCCTGTGTTGCCGTTCCGGGAAACGGTGGAGACGCTGGCGTCACTCTTGGGCCGGCCCATCCCACGCTTGCGTCTTCCCACCGCCCTGGCCTATGCGGTCTCGGTGCCCCTGGCAGCGCTCGGCCGTCTGACTGGCCGCGAGGTTCCGCTGTACCCAAAGCGCGTGCGGACCATGGCCAGTGACATGTGCTTCGATCTCAGCAAGGCCAAGGCCGAGCTGGGCTATGCGCCCCGCGGACCCTTCCGCGAGCTCGCCCGCGAGACGATCGAGTGGTCGCGGCAGAACGGCCTCTTGGGCTAGAGCGGCGTCCGCTGCATCGGTGCAAGCGGGGGCGAGAGGAGGCCGCTGGGAAGCGGAACCTGGAGCAAGGCCTCGTGGTCGACTTGTACCTGGGTCCGCTGTTGCAGTGCTTTGGCCAGCGCGATCCTTTTCCGATCCACGAGCACCCGCTTGAGTGTGTCGCGAATCTCCGCGGCGGCCTCACTTGGCGTGGGGGTGTAGGCAGGCACCCGTTGCACGAGCTTAAGCACGTGAAAACCGCGCTCGCTCGGGATAGGATCCGAAACGTCGTACAGGTTGGCAAGGGCAAACGCCGCATCGACGACGGCCTTGGGATAGACGGAGGATTTCTGGTCGATGAAGCCCATGTCACCGCCATAAGCCCGCGAGAGCAAATCTGCGCTGTATTTCGCGACTAGTTCCCCAAACTTATCTAAGTCGCTTCGCTCTGCAACCCGAGCCTGGGCAAGGGCCTCTTCCGCAACCGCCCGATCACGGGTGAATATCTGCAGCACGCGGACCTGCCTGGGCCTGGTCATTTCCTCGCGGTGATCGATGTAGTAGCGCTCGACGTCGGCGTCTGACGGTCCGGAGGGGGCGTTCGATGCTTTCACCTCGTCCTGCAGCATGCGCGCGATCATCTCATTTCTCACCGCTGGATCGCGATCGTAGCCCCGCCGTAGACTTTCTTGCACCATGGCCTCCTCCTTGAGGAGAAAGCCCAGCAAAGATCTTCGCTTCTCGATCTCGGTGCTGGTCAAGGCCAGCTGGCTACGGATCAATGGGGCCAGCGCTGGGGCGCGCGCCTGGATCTCGCTTGCCCTGATGGGGACGGTTCCCACCCGAGCGACAATGGCGTCCTTGGGTTTGGAACCAGAGCCGCAAGCCCCAAAGGCCAGAACAACCAAGACGTGTACCAGAATCCGCATGGGGTCGATCTTATACGCGATTGTACTTCAGGGTTCCTTGGGTGGAGCGCTTGTCTGCCTAACGCAGGCAATGATCTCCTTGGCCAATAGGACCAGCGCTGTCGCCAAAGCAGCCAGGAAGAGGATGCCGAGGAAGGGGAGCCTCGGGCGCGCGAAGGCAAGATCTACACGTCCGACCCGTCGTGCGCGCGGTTCGGGAGCGGAGGGCAGGGTAAGGACGATGAGACCCCGGGCCGTAGGATGCACCGCCAAGTCGGCGCCATCCAAGGTGGCATGCCACCAAGGATGGAAGGACTCGGCGATGAGCACCTCGCCGCCAGTGCCGCTCGGCACATCAAAGACGATGTGCTCATCCCGAGGTCGCTGGTAAGAAAGCGTGTGCGGCCCGCCAGCGGCTTCGTCTTCGACGCGGACGAAGGCATCTTCGCGCCAAAGCGTGTTGCGCAAGACGAAGAAGTAGCCCGCACGTGCAACTGGCAAAAGGTCGCGGCTACGTGTGAGCTGCTGGAATCCAAGGTCGCTGGTGACAATGTATTTCACGTTGGCGTCGGCGAGGTTCTGCAAAGCCGACCCCATCTGATGGCCGGCGGCCTCGTCCCCAAGTGGGGCGCGAAGCAAGGCTTCTGCGGCAGAGGTGAGCCTGGCATAGGCCTCGGCCACGAAGTCCCCTCCCCATCGTGTTGCGGTCCACAACACCCAGGAATACAGCGCGGGCTTTGCGTGAAATGTGTCGGCGTAGCCGAAGTAGGCGTTCGATTCGATATAGGGGTACCAAGCGTAGCGGGCCTCGACCGGATCGGATCGAAGTATCCCGCCGAGCATCGCAAAGGACTGCCGAAGGGCCGTCGGCACCTTGGGCTGGTCGTCGGGATCGAGATAGGGACTCGCCTGCAGAAGAGCGACGACGGTGGCGAGCGTCGCGGCCAATTTGAATGCGTTTCCGGCACGCGCCGCCAGTCCGTCGAGAGCGATGGCCGAAAGAAGCGCCAGAAGCAGGGGCGCGTTCACGGTGAGAAACCAGAGCGGGTTTCTCATCGCGCTGTAGGGGGGAACCAAGTGCAGCACCTTGAAGGGGCTCGCGAACAGCACCGCCGTCACGCCAAGGACGAACAGGAGCGCGGCCCGAGGACCGAAGCGGCGCCAGCCAAGCCAAGTCAGCGTGGCGAAGACCGCCATCAGCAGTGCGCAGACCGCGAACGTCGCGGCGCCGGGAAACGTAAGGCGTATGAGGGTCCAACTCGAACCGGCGATGGAGTTTCGTCCCATCGAGATCAGGACGAGCAGGATCACGATGCTCCAGAATACGCGAGCACGAGGCCGGTCTCGCCTTTCCGCACGAAGCTGGACGAGCGCGATGGCCGCCAAGGCAACCTGGGCGAATCCAAGCTGGATGTGGACGATGGGCGAGAGTCCTCCACGCATGGGCTCGCTCTGTAGGAGATCGAAGAGTTGGAGCGGATGGTAGAGCTGAAAGCTGTTGATGCTGGGCCACAGCTTGAAGCCATCGGCGGTCTTGTGCGGCGCCTCGCTCATCAGCAGGAAATTGCCGAGATCGAGCAGCGCGGGCACCGTCCAATAGGCGCATAGCCCGGCTCCGATCAGCGCCGCGATCCCCAGATGCAGCAAACCGCGCGGCCAGCGGTTCCGCAGCCGCCACAGTTCGAAGCCGGCGAATGCGACCAACAGCGGCACCGCGGTGGCCGTGCGCTCGTTGTCTGCCCACAGCATGAGGAACATGGCCATGGCCGCCGCGGCGGAGACGCCCAGCCGTTGCTCGCGAATCGCGCGCACCAGAAGCCAGAGCGCGAGCGGGAGCCAGAAGTAGGCTTGCGCGATCGTCCAATGTCCAGCGAACGACCACTCCGCCAAGTGCAACGGAGAAATGAGGTAGAGACAGGCGCCCATCGCGGCGGCAAGCTTCCTGTCCGTGTAAAGGCGGGCAAGCAGGTAGAAGGGAAAGACCGAGAGCGCGTGAAAGAGCGTGTAGCTCGCCTTGGCGGCCGAGGTCAAATCGCCTCCGTTGAGATACGAGACCAGAATGGTCGGCAAGAAGAGCATGAGGTTCTGCTGCTGGATGGTGGTGGAGTGCCCCATGGCCGCGCGCCGGTTCCACTCGGGAACAACCCCGTGGCGCAGCGGGCCGGCGAACACGTCGGCCCAATAGAGGTCGCCCACGAAGTCCTTGCCTGGGATTCCGGTCAGAGACTCGACGGCGAGGATCGTCGCAGTGGCAAGACATGCAAGAATGCACAGAAAAGCCGCGCGCTGGTCGGTCGTCGTTGTCGGCGTCGTCCCTGACACTTCCATTCCAATAGGCTTCCCTTCACGGCAAGCGAAGGTCTGCTGAGGTTGTGCGACTGTACTTGAAATCCTTGTGTCGGACCAGACAGTCCGTCCCGCGACAGGACGCGATTATGTGGATGGGCGCTGGATCTTGGGGCGTGATAAGGTGGTCATGCCGTTCATGACTTCCCCTGCTGGCTTGCGAGTAAGCGCGTGTGTGACTGCGTACAATGAAGAGCGGAACATCCGGAAGCTGTTACGTTCGCTCCTCGGTCAGAAGGTCGATCCCCACGTCCTTGGCGAAGTGGTGGTGGTGGCCAGCGGTTGCACCGACGGGACGATCGCCGAGGTACAAGACCTCGCTCAAGGCGATCCGCGGCTCCGGCTTATCGTGCAAGATGCCCGCCTGGGCAAGGCATCGGCCATCAATGCCTACGGTCGCGAGCGCGACAAGGCCGCCGATGTGGTGACCGTGGTTAGCGCGGATCTGATCTTGCAGCCCGGTTGTCTGTTTCTCTTGCTGGAGCGTCTGGCCAGCCAGCCCCAGGTGGGTATGGTGGGGGGGCGACCGGTGCCCACCAATCCGCGCGGCCGGTTGATGGGCAACATGGTGGGGTTCCTGTGGCAACTTCATCATGACATCGCCAGCGAGTCGCCCAAGCTTGGCGAGGTCGTCGCCGTCCGCTCCTCCCTGGTTCGTCCGATTCCCGAGGATTCGCCGGTCGACGAGGCCACCTTGGAAGCGAGCGTGGTCGCCAGCGGACACGCCCTGTCCTACGTCCCGGAAGCCGTGGTGGCCAATCGGGGGCCGGACAACATTCGTGAGTACTTCGGCCAGCGTCGCCGGATCGCGGCGGGGCACTTCTGGCTACGCCGGCGCACCGGCTATTCCGTGCCTACCCTGGACGTGAAACGAATCGTGAAGAAGGCCGTTCGCTACCTGACCTTCGCCGAGCCTTTGACGGACACGTCCTACCTCGCCGCCGCCATGATCGAAGGTGCGGCGCGGGCGCTCGGCTACTTCGACTACAAGCGCGAGTACAACCACGCGATTTGGAAAGTCGCGTCCTCTACCCGGGATGTGACGCCCGAGGAAGAACCCTCGTGGCCCGGGGCAGGCAAGGATGGCGCCTAGCCCGACCGAAACGCCCAACCATCTCGGTTCGCCGACGGACGAGCGTCCTCAAGCGACACTGGAGGACGCCAAGAATCGGCCGCCACGATGGCGACTCGACCGCGACACCACGGTCGTGTTGCTGGTTTCGGTGCTGTTCACGCTGCCGATTTGGCTGGGCACCCACCCGCCGATGACCGACTATCCCGAGCACCTGTCGATGGCTTCCATCCTGCGCTGGTACCACGATCCGGCACGGCACTTGGTTGAGAACTACACCTTCGCGTTCTCGCGGCCCAACACCGCCTTCGTCTTTCTGGTGGCGGCGTTGTCCTATCTCATGCCGCTGGGGATTGCGGGCCAGCTACTCATGTCCGTTGCGGTGGTGGCGACCGGCCTCGCCGGGCTAGCCCTGGCCAGACACGCGGGCCGCCCCGGCTGGTATGGGCTTTTCGCCCTGATCGCTGTCTACAACTACGCCTTCTTCTTTGGCTTCGTGAACTACATCCTGGCGGTGCCATTGTTCGTCTACGGCATCGTCCTCGCCGATCGTCTGCTGGGCCGACCCATGGGTTGGCGCGGGTGGATAGGCCTCGCCGTCTATGGGGCGTCCTTCTACTTCGTGCATCTCCAGGTCTTGTTCCTCTTCGTTTGCGTGGTGGGTTGGCTGGCGATGCTTCACTCACGTCGCTGGCGGGACGTGCTGCCAAGGTGCTCCGCTTTGCTGCCGGTCCTCCTGGTGGGTGCCTTTCACTTCTTTGACCGCGATCCACAGGCCTTTGGTTATCGCGAGTCGCAGATCTATTTCAGTCCCGTCGAAAGAGACTTGACCTTCGACAGGATCCTGGCCATTCCACGCTTCAGTTTCGGAGAGCACACCCACAATGAACAGTGGCTCGTGTTTCTCGCGGCGCTGCTGTCCATCCTCTGGCTCTTTCGCCTCAAACGTCCGGCCGACGGGGTTCCGGCCGTCGCGCATGAAGGGGGTGTGTGGACTCGGGCGCGAAGCATTCTGTGGCGGCATCGATTCGCGACTCTCGGGGCGTGGTTCTTGGCCGGCTACTTGTTCGTTCCCTCAACCTTCATCGGGTGCTACGTCTATCAACGCTTGGTGGCCCTGGTGTGGTTCGTCATTCCAGCCCTTCTTCCTCGGATCGATGCTTCTCGATCGCGACTGGCCAAGGTGTTGGTGGCGACCGCGGTGTCCGCGCAACTTTTGGTGGTTTCCGATCGCGCCGTGGCGCTCGATCGGGAAGCCCGGGATGGCTACGATCTAATCCGCCAGACTGAGCCGGGTAAGAGTCTGATCTCGCTCGTGATCGCGGAGTCAGATCCAACCTCTGATGCGCCACCACCGTTTCTGCACTTCGCGGCGCACTATCTCGCGGCCAAAGGCGGACGCATCAGCAGTTCATTCTCCGAGCTGTTTGTTTCTTCGGTTCAGCTTCGGCCCGGTCAGGAATTCGAGGACATCCACACAGCGCTTTCGGACTTCGAGCCCGCCCTGTTTCGCTTTGACGACTTCGGATACCATTTCGACTACTTCCTGTTCCACGGCGATTTCGCGAAACTGGGTTCCATCTTTGGCCACGGGATGCGGAAGCTGACGTGGAAAGTGCAGGGCGAATGGGCACTGCTGTGGCGACAACCGCAATCGGTGGTCGTGCGGTGACTTTCAGCATTCTCGCCTTGCCGTGGTTCAGGCGCTACCTTTGAGACTCGCATGTCTCTCCTCGGTAGCTCACGCAAACTGCCCCTGCTCGCACACCTGGCTGGCTACCGGCTGAGCCACGCGACCGCGCGCCGGCCGGGCCTGCCCGTGAACCTCACGGTGTCGGTGACCTACTCGTGTCCGTCGCGCTGTCTGACCTGCGGCATTTGGCAGAAGAAGGTGGAGAATCTAACGCTCGACGAATATGCGCGGGTGTTTCCTTCGTTCGAGAAGGTTCCGGTCTGGGTCACGATTTCCGGCGGCGACCAATTTCTTCGCCCCGACCTCGATCGCATCGTCGAGCGCATTCGCAAGGACATCGAACCCAAGATCATCAACATTCCGATGAACGGGATCGTGACCGGCCGGATCTTCTCGCTGCTTCCGCGCATCGCCGAATTCTCGCGCGGATCCCAACTGGTGCTCAATCTCTCGGCCGATGAGGTGGGTGAAGCCCACGATCGCATGCGCGGCGCGCCTGGGAACTTCGCCAAGTTGCTCGAAGTCGCCCGCCTCATCCGCGACCTCAAGCGCAGCCACGACCATATCGTCCTTGGCGTCCACACCGTGATCTCCAAGGCCAACGTCGAACGCATTCCCGAGATCGAGCGCGAATTGCGCCGGATCTTCGCGCCTGACTCGTATATCACCGAGGTCGCTGAGAAACGCGTAGAGCTGGCGACCATGGAGCGCGATATCACACCCAGTCCGGAGGCCTATCGCAAGGCGGTTGATCATCTGCGCCAGACCATTGCAAGCTCGCGATCCTGGCGGCCGGTGGCGCGACTGGTGCAATCGCTGCGCTACGAGTACTACGACCTCGCCGCGCGTATCCTTGAAGAGCGCCGCCAGGTCATCGACTGCTACGCGGGCCTGGCCAGTGCTCACCTTGCGCCCGATGGCCACGTGTGGGGGTGCTGCGTTCGCGCCGAGTCGCTCGGCAACGTGCGGGATCACGACTACGATTTTCGGGCAGTTTGGCGAGGGGGCCGCGCCGACGCGTTTCGCGCCAGCGTGAAGAATCACGAGTGCGCCTGCCCCTTGGCGAACGCCAGTTACACCAACCTGCTGGTCGATCCAGGATCCCTTTTGCGTGTGGTGCGCAACCTGGTCTCCGTCGGCTAGCTGCCCGGCCATGTCCTCGCCAGCCGAGATCCCTGATCAGGAGAGCCCGATAAAGGAGGCGAGCGTGCCGCCGCAGCGCTCGGACGGCAAGCATCTGGCACGCGCAGAGAGCATCGCCGTGGTGGGACTCGTGGCAAGCGCGCTTTACGTGCTGTCCGTGTCCTGGCGCCGATGGCCCGATGCAGTCATCGATGCTGGACACCAACTGTACACGGCCTGGCGCTTGAGCGAGGGAGCCTTGCTCTATCGCGATGTGGGCTGCCTCTATGGCCCACTGTCGTCGTACGTGAATGCTCTGCTCTTCCGTGTGTTTGGGCCGGGGATGATGGTGCTTGTCTGGGCCAATTTGGTGGTGTACGCGGCTATCCTATTTCTCAGCTATCGCTTGTTTCGCGCCGCCTACGGCGCGCTGGGTGCTTTTGTCGTCTGCGGCCTCTTTGTCTGGATCTTTTCGTTCAATCAGCTCGTCCCCGTCGGCAATTACACCTACGCCTTGCCTTACGCCCACGAAAGCACCCACGGGATCCTCATCACGTTGTTGCTCGTTGGGGCCGCCGAGCGTTGGATTCACCAGGCTCGCACCGCGCAGGCGTTGGGCCTTGGTCTGCTGTGCGGCCTTTGCCTCATCCTCAAGCCCGAGTTCATGCTCGCCAGTGGTCTCGTCATGGTCGCGGCGGTGGGCATGCGCTGGCGGCTAGGGAAACCAGTGCGCCCGGCGGAGATCTTGGCGTGGATGCTGGCCGCCCTCGCTCCCATGGCATTCTTTCTCGGGTGGTTCTGGCGGCACATGCCGCTTTCGGCTGCTTTCCGCTCGGCTAATCAGGCCTGGTGGACGGTTCTTGTCCAACGTGTTCACGCCCAAGTCTGGCAAAGCTTCGCAGGCACCGACGCGCCTGTGAACCATCTTGTTACTTTGCTGCTCGCCAGTGCCACGTTTCTGGGTGGCGTGGTTTTGCTGTGGCTAGGCGCTCGTCTCGTCGCTCGGGGAGTTGTGGCAGGGGCTCTGCTCGTGGCGCTGCCCTGCGCACTGGCTGTGTCGCAAGTGGACTGGATGCGGGCGGCTTCGTTCGTGCCCTTGACTCTCCTGTTGGTAGTGGCGGCGCGACTCGTCGGCCTTTTCCGACCGGGCCGATCGGCATGGCTGGGACGGGACAGTCTGGGGTTGCTACTTTCCCTCGCCGCGCTCGCGCTTCTTGCGCGAATGTTCCTCAATCCTCGCGTCTACCATTTCGGTTTCTACCAGGCCGCTTTGGCAACTATGGTGGTGGTGGCCGAGCTGAGTGCGCTGCTTCGGCGCGCGACCAGCACAAGCCGAATCGCCGTGGGGGTTACCGCGGCCTGCGCGGGGCTGGTGCTGTGCGCGGCCTGCGTCGACCTCCATCTTCGCGCGCGGCAGTTCTACTCACTGCGCACCCTCCCGGTAGGTGCTGGACGGGATCGGTTTCTTGCCTTCTCTCCCCGGCAAGACGCCGACGGCCTAATGGTCAAATCCGTGGTCGAGGAGCTACATCGCTTGCCAAGCGAAGGGCGCTTGCTGGTCGTGCCCGAAGGGCTCATGCTCAACTACCTGTCCCGGCGCAAGAGCCCGGTGGTCGAATGGATCTTCATCGATCTCACGTTGGCGAACGGGGCGGAAACCCGACTGGTCGAGCGACTGGCAGCCGATCCGCCCGAGTATGTGGTGCTGCTAAGCCGGGATCTGCGCGAACATGGGATTGCCAGATTCGGGGCGATCGGACAGCCGGGCCACGAATTGCTCGCCTACTTCGGACGCCACTACCAGATTCTGCGCCAATTCGGCGGCGATCCTTTCGACGTAGACACGCGTGGGGCTTGGCTCATGGGCCTCGTTCCACCGTGAGGGCACTGGCGGCTCGTCCGGCCGCCACAAGCTCGGCGTTTGCGCCGACGACGCGCAGGACGGCTTCCACGGCATCAGGGATCGCCGCCTCGACCTGCGGAGTGAGCTCGGTTCCGTATTCGCCGAACGCAACACCTTCCACGCCGACGAAGTGTAGCGTGGCTGGCGCGCGGTCTGGGGCCAGGCGATGGGCTAGTTCCATCAATTCGGCGATACCGATGGTGTGCGAAGCCGAGGCGCCCGCACTGTAGCGTTCGATGGCGTGGCCTTCCAGGGTTACGCAGGTTCCCGGCGCGCGTCCCGTGCTCATGGCGTCCACCAGCACGACGTGCCCGGCCTCGGCGACGACGTCGAGCAGATCGAAGCCAAGCTGAGGCGCAAGCTCGACGCGTACGTCGGCGGGCAGGGGCAGTGCCATCAGGATTCGCCCGACGCGAATACCGACGCCGTCGTCCCGGACCAGTTCGTTGCCGAGGCAGAGGATGCGCGTGTTCATGGGTTTTCGTGTGGCCAGCAAGCGAATGTGATTGGCGATGGCGGGGAGGCTTTCGCTGCTCGGCAGGATGGTGAGCGGCGCGAGGGTGCGTGCAAGGTAGTCGCTGCGGCTTGGCTCGTCGAGGTCGGCGAACAGAATCGCGGGTACGGTGGCGCCGGCGCCGCGCAGGGCACGCAGGATCAGGATGCCTTGAATCTCGGCCAAGCGACGGCGCTCGCCAGCCGACAGCCCCGCGCGGGTGGCGCCGGTTTCGTCTACGAGATCCGTGGAATTCGTGCGGCGAAAATCGAGGTCGAGGAGAATGCCCAAGGCTCCAGCGCCGAGCAGGCGCGCAGCCTCGGCGTGGGTGCTTGCCCGCTGGAACTCGATTTCTCGATCGAGCAGGCGAGCAAAGCGTATCGTGTACTCGTCGCCATCCTCGCAGACGACGAGCGTGGGCCGGGGATTCACGATCTCACCTCGGCCGCCGGGAACGCCGCGCCTATGGATTTCACGAAGGGGGCGGTCTCCTCCCGCACGATCATGTAGCCGCTCCAGCGCCGGACCAGGTCGCGCACGATGCCGAGGCCGCGCTGGCTATCCCGCTGCTCGATATCGTCGAGCGAGAGCGTACCCTTGGCCGAATCAGCGACGAGCAGCGAAACCATGCGCCGGCCGGTGACGTCGCGATCCATGTCGACCCGAAGCAGAATGCGCGCATCTTGGGCGCCCCGAACCGCGGTCGCGGCGTTGCGCAGAAGATTGACGGCGATAGAGGCCATCGCCGACTCGGCGACCGGCACGGCCAGATCGAGATCCGCGATCATGATCGCTGGAGTCGTCCAACCCGCCTGACCCATTTCGACTTCGACCGCGCGGATCCACATCGCCAGTTGGCTGGGGTGCACGGCGGTACGTGGACCGGTGGCCAGCAAGTGCGCCAAGCGAGGCGCGTGGATCTCGCGAAAGTCGCGGTCGAGATCTAGCAACTCGTCGTTTGAACCTTGCGAACCTTGCGAACCCTGGCCGCGCAGGCATCGCTCCGCGCGGAGGAAGTCACGCGCAAGTTCGCCCATGACAGGTTCGCGCAGCATGGGGCGCAAGGGCATGCCGAGCGCGCGTGCCCGATCCGTAAGCTGTGCGTACAGATCGAGCAGGGCCTTGGACAAGGGCACTGGCTCCTGGATGGCGCGGGCGATCTCCGCGCGCGAGGTTTCCGTGGCCAGGCCAAGCGCGCTGGCCCGGTGCTTGAGCAGGTCGTGGCGAATCTCGGCCACCACGCGGGCTAGCTCGGGAAAGAGATCGGGCTTCTTGGCGAGGGCGCGCGCGAGCGTGGCCCCGCGCAAGCGCGCGCGCAGCCAGAGCAGTGCCACCACGCCGGCCAGTGCCGCAAGCGCGATGGCCAACTGGGTATTCCGTCTGGATTCACGGGCGCGCTCCGTGGCCGCCGCGAACTCTATCTCGCGCACCAGGGCCTCCGCCGGTCCGCGCATGCTGTCGTCGGCCTCTGATTCCGCCAGAAACGTACGCGCCCATGCCGCCGCATCCTGCGTGCGCCCGCGGTGCTTCTCGATGCGGGCAAGGGCCCAGGCTGCCGCGGGCACTCCCGCCTGCCGGGCCCGGCGCAGATAGGTTTCGAGCGCGGTGGCTTGGGTTTCGGGCAAGCGCGCGGCGAGGAGCGAAAGGCGCAAGAGGGCATCCTGGCCGGCGGTCTTGCCACCAAGATCGTCCGCGGCCAAGCGATGGCAGACGAGCGCCTGGGCCACGTCGCCCGTGTACTCGCGGATTCGTCCCAGCTCGACGAGCGTGGCAGCGGGAAGTCCGGCCCGGCACGGTCCGCCAAGCACGCGTTCGGCCGCCTCTGGCCGGTCGGCCAGAAGCAACCGGCGGGCCTCGCGCAGAGCCGCATCGCCGTGGGCGACACCCGCGAGCAGGGTTGAACGCAGCATACGCGCCTCATCGAGGTGCGCGGGGTTGGCGTAGGTCGTGACGTAGATTTGCAGGTCGGCCAGCGCGCCAGCGCGATCCCCCTCGCGCGAGCGCAACAGGGCGCGGCCGAATCGGCCCTCGGCGGCGCCGCGCTCGATCGCGCGATCGAGCCAGGGCCGGACCAGGGCCGCGGCATCGCCGCGCGAGCCTAGCAGCAGCGTTGCCAAACGCGCGAGCGCGGAGCCATCATTCCAGATCGCCTTGATGCTGGCCTGGGGCACTCTGCCTGAAACTGCAAAGCTGGCCGCGATGGCCTCGACGAACTGGGGCGATTCGGCCAGGGCTTGCGCCAGCAGCACCTTGGCCATTTCGGGCGCGTCCTGATCGATCCAGCGCTGGGCCTCCTCAAGTAGCTCGCGCGCCTTGCCCGACGGTGGCGGCGATTCCGGTTGCCGCATTTCGCCCTCGCTGGCGCGGCGGCGCTCTGCCACCTGACGGCGCAGTTCACGCAGGTCATCCCAGGTCGGCTCCAGCACCAGCGCGCGCCGCAAGGCCTCCTCGGCGCGACCGGATTCGAGCGCGCCTCCATGTTTGGCCAGGATGGTACCGTAAAGGCGCCACGCCTCGGCTTCGGACGGCCGGAACTGCAAGAGCAGAGAAAGCTCGGCGACTGCCTGATCGTGCCGCCCGAGTGCTTCGAGGGCACGGCCGCGCAAAAGCCGCGCCCTGGCCCATCCTGGCTTGCTCGCAATTAGGCCACCGACTTGTTCGAGGGCCGCCTCAGTCTTGCCTTCGCGCAGCTTGTCTTCGGCGGCGCGCAGGGCCTGCCGTTCGGATTGGCCGAGCATGGGCGTGGGCCAATCGTCGAGGGCAAGCGCAGCCTCGTCCGCGGCGATGCTGGTCATCAGGTCACGCGCGCGCTGGCCCACGTTCTCGGGCAAAGCCAAGAAAGGTCCGAGCAAGGCGCGCGCCTCGTCGAGCTTGCCCACGCTGCGCTGGAAGTTGGCCAGCGCCAGGGTGAGCGCGGCTTTCCCGCGCTCGTTGTCCGAGACGCTGGCGAGCCCGCGCCGAAGCAGCCCCACAATTTCGTCTGCTCGCTGAAAGCGCTCGGGCGACTCGGCGAGCAGCTCGGCCAGGTTGGCGTAGGCGTAGAAGCGCTTGGGATCGAGTTCAATGGCCCTGCGCAGGTACGTCTCCGCTTCGTGCGTCTTGCCCTGCTTGCCAAGCGCGAAGCCCAGGTCCGTCGCAATCGCCGCGCTGCTGGCTTTGGCCACGAAGGCGGAGCGCAGTTCGGCCACCGCGGCCTCGGCATTGCCCTGGCGCAGCTTGGTCAGCCCAGCCGCCACGTGGCCCTGGGCATGCGCCGCTGATTCGGTGGGGAGGCCTCCGTCCTGCGCCCGCGAGATCAGCGGCCAGCCGGCCAAGACCGCCGTGGTTGCTAGCACCCCCAGGCGCATCATGTCCCTCGCAACTCGCGCAGGCGCAGGCCAAGTTGATTCAGGCGCAGGTGAACTTGCCTGGCCGTGCCCTTGTCACCGAGCAGCTCGTGCGCCATCTTGGCCAGGTCGCCATTCGTCGCGACGTACAAGCTGCGCAGGTACTGCCGTTCGACGTCGGCGGAAAGGCGGGCGAAGCTGGCAGCGCGCGGAAGCTCGATTTCGATGCGTCGGCCGCGGTCGCCCGCTGACGGAGGGCGGGCTGGGCGAACCTCGCGTTCGCTGGCCCCGCGCAGAAGGCGCAGAACCAGGGCGTCCGGGATGGTCAGGATGGCGGGAGCGCGGGGTGCTGGTGCCGCGTCGACGGCGGCGTCGAGGTGGCTGGAGATCGCGTGCACGAGGGCGTTGACCACGAATAGGCGCAGCTCGCGCACGTTGCCCGGCCAGTCGTGCTCGGCCAGATGGGACAAGGCTGCGCGGCTCAAGAACACGCTGAAACCGTCGGGCGCCGCTTCGTGCGCTTTGGGGCGGCCGAAGAACACGCGCGACGCCTCGTCGTGAAAATCCCGCACCGTCGGAAACCGGGCCAGGTACTGCCGCACCAACGCGCGCAGCCCGTCCGAGCGCAGGGTTTCGAGCAGCACGAAGCGGGTCAGCTCGGGCAGATCTTGAAGGCGTTCGCGCAGCGGCGGCACGCGCAGTCGCGTGGCCGGATCCAAGCGCATGTAGAGATCGTTGCGAAAGCGGCCCTGGCGAACCAGCCCGGCAAGATCCTGGTTGGTCGCGGCCACCAGCTTGGGGGCCGCCGGCCGCGGCTTGCTGTCGCCCAGGCGCGTGACCTGGCCGCGTTCGAGCACCAGCAAAAGCTGGCGCTGCAGTTCCAGATCCAAATTGGCAATCTCGTCGAGAAACAGCGTGCCGCCGTGGGCTTGCTCGAAAACTCCGGCGTGATCCTCAACGGCCCCGGTATAGGCCCCGCGCCGTGTGCCGAATAGATGCGCAGGCAAAAGCGACGCTGGAATGGTGGACAGATCGGTCACCACCAGCGGACCCTTGGCGCCCGAACGCGGGTGGATCACGTGCTCGGCCAGAAAGCTCTTGCCGGTACCGGTTTCGCCCTCGACGAGCACGGGCAGGGGCGAGCGCGCGAGAATGTCGATCGAGCGGCGCAACTCGGCCACGGCGGGGCTCTTGCCCCAGAACACAGCGCCCTCTTGCACGCTTAAATTGGTGGCCAAGGCGCGCATGATCTCGGCGGCTAAGCTGCGCGAGTCCACGATCTCGTTGGCGCAGAAATAGACCAAGGGGTCGCGCGGTCCAGCGCTGCCGAGTTCGGTGTCGGTGGTGGTGAGCATGACGACCGGCAGGCTGGGCCAGTCCTGGCGCAGGCGTTCGAGGATGAGCAGCCCCTGGCGGCGGCGCAGGTTCTCGACAGCCTGGCGGCGGGCCTTGGACTCGGCCGGCAGGTCGGATTTGTCTTCGGGCAGAAGGCGGTTTTCGGGCACGGCGAAGTGCAGATCGAGGATCACCAGGTCGGGCAACGTCGCTGACTTGCGCAGCACCTCGGCCGCTTCGCCATAGTCGTGCGCGCACTTGAGCGGGCAGCCGCGCTCGCGTTCTTCACACACCTGGCAAGGGATCGGACGATCGCACCTCGTCAGATAGTCGAACTGGGGAAGCTGCCGGTGGCACATGGCCACGGTTTCATCGCGGTCGTCGACGACCAGAATCTTGGGCACAGGTCACCTTTCTTTCACGTGCACGTGCACTTGCCTTTCACTTGGCGTGCCATCTCGTCGAATGCCGCTTCCAGCGCCAGCACGGGTTCAAGTCGCTGGGTCCGCGCGCCTGCCTCGGCGGTCTCCAGCGCCACGACGAAGACGCGGAAAACCTCGTCGGGAATGCCCGCTGGCGCATCGGCCAGCAAGGCCTGCCACAGCCCGCTTGCGCCGATGGGCTGGCCTTCTTCGTCGACAAGCTTGGCCACAAGTTCACCCGCGTTCACCGGGCCGCCGAGGTCACGTCGATCGCGCGCCGGCCATAGCATGCGTTTCACCAGGTCGTGGCGAACCCGGGCCAGCCATGCCACCGCGGTCGCAGCCATGAAATATGTATAAACGATATTTGGCTTTGTAGATAGGCCGTCCACCGTCCACCGTGGCTGCGGCTTTCCCTCGCCCCGCTTGTCTGGCACGGGCGCTGCAAAGGCTAGGGGTATCCAACCAAAGGAGATCCCCATGATGATGATGACCGGACTCGCGTTTTTCCTTTCCGCAGCCTCTATTCCCGGCGAACCCGTCCTGACCGCAATCCCCGAGGTCAAGCTGGAACTCGGCTACAAGGTCAAGGATCGCCAGATCGAAGCCGAGAGCGCCGAACACTGCTATCAACCGGGCGAAACCGTGATTGCATGGACCCAGATTTCAGGCTTGTCCTCGGGTTTCGTCGAACACGCCTGGTTCCGCAACGGCGAGGAGGTGGCTCGCCACTACCTGCCGGTTGGCTCGGGCCGAAGCTGGCGGACCTGGTCACGCCACAAGTTGCAAGCCGGCGAGTACAAGGTGCAAGTGCTCGGGCCAGGTGGGAAGGAACTGGCGGTGAGCACCTTCAGCGCCAAAGTTTGCGATTGAAGATCGCCAGAAGACGATGCGTGCAGGTTCGGCCGTAGCAGTTTCGTTGCTACGGCCGCCAGGTCACGAACCACAGGCGGTGATTGGCGGCGGCGGTGCTGAGCGAGAACTCGCCCCACACCGGTGCGTAGAAGATCGACACGGCCAGCGCCAGGCCGATGTAGCCGGCGATGAGCTTGCCGTGCTTCTTTTCCAGGTGCGCGGCGAAGCCGGCGAGCATGACCAGGAGGAAGGCGTAGCAGGGCAGGTAGTAGTGGTGGAAGGTGTAATTGCCGCGAGTACCGCGGGTCGCGAGCCACGGGGCCATGAACGAAAACCACCCAACCAGCATGAGCAGGGCGCCTCGCGTGGTGGGCGCATCGAGGAAGTTCAGCCAATAGCGCTTGAAGCGCGTGCGAATGGCAAGAACCAGGGTGGTCATGGGATAGACAAGCACGAGCAGGGTGGTCGTGCTCCATAACAGCAGATTGCCGACGCTGGACGAGTAGCGCGACTTTAGCCCCGAGGTCGACATTTTGATCACAACGGGGTGCATGAGGATCGGCCAGCCGTACCAGGGCGAGGTCAGTTCGTTCTTGTAGTGCCCGAGATCCAGGTGGTGCTTGTAAAGGCCAATGATGACCTTCCAGGTCGAAATCGGATCGCTCGGCTTTCCCGTGATGCGAAGAGCGCCCATCCAGATGAGCGTGTGCACGATGGGTACGACGGCGAGCCAGAGGATCGAGAAGATGGAAACCCGGCGGAAAAGCAGGATGCCGACCGCGGCGGGGATGGCGGTCATGGCGCCGCTCCACTTCACCGAGGTGGAGAAGCCAATCAGGATGCCCGCGGCAAGCACGCCCTTCCAAGTGCGCGCGCCGATAGCGGCCACCACGCCCCACAACATGAACGAGATCATCATGCCGTCGAGCAGACCCGAGCGAGAGTAGGAAATGAAGAAACCGTCCGCCGCCATGAACGCCGCGGCCATCCATCCGGCCCGCTTGCTGTCAAACAGCGTTCGGCCGAGCCAATAGGCCAGGCACACCGACTGCAACCCGAAGAGCAGCGGAACAAAGCGCCAGCCCAGAGAATTGTAGCCGAAGATCAGCATGCCCACGGCGATCAGCATCTTGCCGAAGGGCGGGTGGTCGTTGTTGTCGGCGATGGAGAGCGCGTAGCTGTGAGCGTTCTTGACGAAGGGCTCTTCGTCGAAGGTGAACCAGGTCGGCCACGGCACGCCCTGAATTCGAATCACGACCCCGCCCACGATCATGGTTGCCAAAAATGCCGTCACCCAGCGCTCTGCCGCCGGCATGGCCTGCCAAGCCTGCCGCAGCTCCGCGACCTTGGCGCGCAGAGCCTCGGCCACTCCATGGGCAGTGGGCATCTTCATTGGGGAATTACGCAGTCCGTGAGGTTGCCGACCGCGACGCTTTGATCGACGGGGCTGAAATTGCCAGTAGCAGACCAGCGCAAGGAAACCGCCTTGAGCACGCCGAGCACATGGTAGTTGCAGACCACGGTAAAGCGCTCCTTGGGGAGCGGCTCGTGCAAAATGGGGGATTGCCACAACCCCGCGGCAAGGAACAGTTCGTTCTTTACCGTGTTGAAGGGTTGCAGCACGTGCGGATCGGTTTCCGGCGTCGTGCCCCAAGACTGGTTATTGCCGTGGTAGCCACAGTGAACGTCGGAGAATGTCTTTTCCGACGCGCAGGCCAGGTTCTTCTTGTCGTCTCGAATAAGCGTGATTTCCACCATCTTGGTGGCGCCCAAGTGCCACCCCTCGGTCTGCTGGGAATACTTCTCCTTGTAGCCGGCCCAGGCCAAGATCAGCCACAGCGCGACCCCGATGCACAGGAAACCAAACACTGTGTAGAGAAGCAGGTTCTTGGGGGGATCGGGCCTTCTCTCGACGGCCGGCGCGGCTTCTTGGGCAGGGGGTGGGACCGCACTGGCCTCTGCCGGTGCGGATGGGGTGTCTGCGGCAGCGACTTTCGAATCGCCTGCCACCTCTTCAGGCGAAGGACTCATGTCAACCGACTATTCTATCTTTCGCCTGCCGTCAACTCGTACCTGCGGCCTGGACCGAGCGCGCGGAACTGTCGAGGATTGCGGCGTGACAATCGTCACCAGAGACTTGGCTAGGCATGTCGCATGACGCAGCCCGGTTGGTGCACGCACGATGCCGCAACCTGTTCGAAGAGGCTTCGGACGTGGCAGCGCCAAATGCCGTCGGATAGGATTCGAGGTGGGGAGAGCGATCGATGACAGGCAGCTCGGAAGCCAGAAAAAGAAGGGGATTGCTGGATCCCAACTCCTATTTGCTCCGCGACATTCTTGTTGGGTGCGCGCTCTGCGGTTTCATTTTCTTGCTCGTCACCGAGCTCCGGCAGCCCTGTGCTATCGTCGGTCGATGCGATTCGCTGGCCTGCTCCTTCCTGTGGCGCTAGTCGGCGCCGCGTGCGCGGCGAACTGCGCCCGGGTGGGGCGAAAGCCGGGCGCCGAGAACATGGTGGCGATTCCGGGTGGAACCTTCGCCATGGGCAGCGACGACGCGGACGCGAACCCAAGTGAGAAACCGGTTCATAGCGTGACCGTTCGCGGTTTTCGTCTGGATCGCACCGAGGTGACCGTCGCGGAATACGGCGAATGCGTGCGCGCCAAAGCGTGCAGCGAACCCGAGCCCTACACGAACGAGCGAGGAAACTATCGTCTCTTCTGCAATTGGCATCACCCCGAAGGCAGGATGTCCCATCCCATCAACTGCGTGGACTTCGAGCAGGCGAGGACGTTCTGCGCCTGGGCTGGCAAGCGCCTACCCACGGAAGAAGAGTGGGAATACGCCGCGCGCGGGGGCGCCGAAGGCCGGAAATTTCCCTGGGGCAACGACAAGCCCGATGCGACCCGGCTGAACGCCTGCGGCGAAGAGTGCACCAAGAACCTGCGAGAGAAGCGTTTTCCCGGCGGCGCGGCGGCCCTGTATCCCGCCAGCGACGGCTGGCCCGAGACCGCACCGGTGGGAAGTTTTCCCGCCGGTGCCTCCAAGCAAGGGGTTCTGGACATGGCCGGCAACGTGTGGGAGTGGACCGCGTCCCAGTTCACGAGCTTCGATGGCACCAGCACCGAACCCAAGCGCGTCTTGCGCGGCGGAAGCTGGGGCGGCGGCGACGCCCGCACCGAACGAACCACCAACCGCTTTCGCCTCGGTCCAACAAGCCGTGCGCAGTTCCTCGGCTTCCGGTGTGCGCAGTAGTCACTTCGCCGCCGCCAATTGGTGCGCTTCCGCGAACTCGGTCGTAACGAAGACCACGGCCACGGCGTCGGTGTACACGCGGCGCCAGCGGGGATCTTGGGCCAGGACGTCGGCGGCGCGGCCAAGAACGCCGCGTTCGATGAGAAGGGCGGGGACTTCGCCGGGGTGGGCGTAGTCGATGCCGAGGGGGGCTTCCCAGTCGGGCTGGCCGCGCCAGAGTTTGCGGAGACCTTCGAGGTAGCGCTCGAAGGTTTCCTGCGAGTTCAGTTCCAGGCGCGGATCCATGAATTGTTTGTGAGCGGGAGCGGTGTGGGCGATGCAGACCGCGGCTTGACTGATGTTGAAGGCTACGATGCGCTCGGGCAGATCCGGCCGCGCCAGAAACGTGCAGGCGTCGTGCGCATACCACTGCTTGCGCTCGCCGAAGCCGATGGTGCGGTCTTCGCCGGCCCAAGCGTAAAGCCCGCCCGAGACAGTTGCGATGCCGAGGATGACGATGGCGATGAGCAGAACCGGGTCGAGGTTGCGTGCGGCCGAGACGCTAGCGCCAGCACGACGAGACTTCTTCGAGGATTTCGCGGTCGGCTGGGCGGGTTTCGAAAGCGAAACCTCGTCGAGGTTCCACGCGATCACGAAGGCCGCGACCAGGGCGAAGAGGGCGCTGTTGCGGGTGGCCTGCCATCCCAGGTAGGCGGCGGCAGCGAAGATCAGCAGGCGGAAGAGACTGATGCGCGCTCGCCGGCGTTGCAGGACGAAGCTGACGATGCCTAGGGCGAGAACCGCGAAATAGGCGAGCAAGTAGGGATTGTTGATGCCGGCGATGGCGACGAAATCGCCGATGGTCTTGAGCTCGCCGATGTTCGCGCGGTAGACGCCGGTGCTACCCAGTTTTTCAAACTGTTGGAGGGGCAGGGTGACGGCCTTGATGCCATAGGGATTCACCAAGCACGCGGCCAGGGTCGCGCCACTGGCGATGAAAACTTGCCTGAGGGGTGGGCGCGGGATTTCAGCGGTTGGTGGTAGATAGCGGTCGACGAGCAACTCCGCGAGATAGGCGGCGAGAACCATGGGGCCAAGCACGAAGAAGCCGTGGCAATTGACCCAAAGGATCTGAATCGCTGGCAACAACCACAGCAAGCGCGGCCGTTCGCCGGCGCGGCCAAGCACGGTGAGAAACCCAGCGAGAAAGAGCAGCGAGAAAAGTTCGGGCCGTTCGCACAGCCGCCCCGCCAACATCACCACCGCGGGCAGCCAGGCAACCACGATGGGCCAGGACTTGTCGCCTGTGCGCCGGGCCAGCAGCGAAAGCGCGACGATCGCGGTTCCGAAAACCGCCTTGAGCAAGACCAGCGCGGAGGCACCGCCCAAGCGAAAGAGCAAGGCGATGCCGACCTGGAACAGCCAATAGACGTCGATCCACGGCCGGGTTGCATTGGTGTACGTGAACCAATCGGTGCGTGGAACTTCCCCGCGTTCGAGGATGAGCTGGCCCGTGCGCAGGTGCCACCAGACGTCGAAATCGCCCATGGGAAAACAGCCGAGCAGAAACGCTAGCGCGAGCAAGGCGACGAGCACTGCGAGGTGCCAGCGATGATTCACGCGTGCAGGGGGCGAGGTCACGCGCGCCTCCGCTTGCCTTCGAGCCGAATTCGTGGCAGCGCCCAAGGCGCGCGCAGGCCGTCCCTGGGTCGGACCTTCTTGCCTTCCTTGAACGTGCGCGGCTGGTAGCGCACAGGGATCTCGTGGATGGTGTGGCCGGCCTGGAGCAGGCGGGCCACGCGCTCAGGATTGAAATCGAATGCCGATAGAAACACCCTGGGCCCACACTAGCACTACTGATTCAAATTCTCCCGTCGCCGTCGCTGCTGCGGACCTCGGCCGCTGCCTCACTCCTCGGTTGAATACGTCGAGTATTCGCCCTCGTCGTTCGTTGCGGCCGAGGCCCTCGCGACGCGCCGGCTCGGTCCGAATTTGAATCAGTAGTGCTAGTCGAACTTGGCGGACCCGTCGATGCTTTGCCGGCCTGGGGAGGGCCGCACTCCCGGAATTTCCCATGGGAATTTTCCATGGTCGAATTCGTGGACGGTGGCACAATGGTCTTGCGGCATGAGGAACGGCGAGCGAGACAAAGCTGAGGGTGTGGTAGGGCTTGCGCGCGAAACCGCGGATGCCTTGGGGCAGCTTACTGTCCAGCACCTGCGACTTGCACGCTTGGAAATCAAGGCCGACTTGCGCGCCATGGGCTTGCAGGCCGGACTCATCGCGGTGCTGGCCGCGCTGGCGACCGTGGGCTATGGCCTGACCATGGCCGGGCTGGCGATTATCCTCGATGGAGGTTCGAAAGGTGGAATCCCCCTGCTCGTCATCGGCATCGTCCACGTGGTGGGCGGGGGCGGGGGCATTCTCATCGCCGTGGCTCGCCTGCGCCGGATGCGGCTGATGAATGCCACGGCCGACGAGGTGAACCAAAGCCTGGCGCCGCTTGGCATCGGGACTGCCGCAAAGCCGCCGACCGATCGACCAGGAGTCAATCCATGACCGCGGCCAAGGACGACGATACCAGCGTTCGCGATCCCGAGATCGTGCGCGCCGAGGCCGAGATTGCCAGAACGCGAGAGACCGTCGCAGAGTCGGTACTGGCGTTGCAGAAAGAGATCTCTCGCACGCTGGATTGGCGCGAATGGGTTCGGCAAAGGCCGGTGCTGGCCGTGGCCCTGGCGTTCGGCGCCGGTGCCCTGCTGGGCGTCTGGCGACCCGGATTCCGCCGCAGGGGTAGTTGAGCAAAAGACATCAAGGAGGCTCGGCATGGACGCGACCGCTCGAGAAGAGAACACGGAAAATGCACAAGAAGATGATGGCAGCGGGGAATCGCGCCCGCACATCCCGGAGTTGCAGGAGTTGAAAGAGCGGCTGGAAGCCCTCAACGACCGGGTCCAAGGGTTCATCAAAGAACACCCGGCGGCCTGTTTGATGGGGGCCTTGGGATTGGGATACCTATTCGCGCGCATTGCCCGTCGGAGGAGCTAGGTGGCCACCATGAAACCAGCCCAGAGAAGCACGATCGATTTGGTCAAGGACATCATCGACATCGAGGGCCGTGTGGAGCGCAATCCCTACGGCATGGTGGCGGGCGCCTTGGGCGCCGGATTCATTCTGGGCGGTGGGCTCTTCACGCGGGTGATGGGGAGAGTCGTGGGGGCGGCTCTGCGCGTCGGCGTGATGGCTGCGCTGCCGCGCCTGGAAAAAGAGTTTGGATGGTGTATTGGGCGGACCGCCGATGCGGCGGAAACACCGGCAGAAAAAGGAGAATCATCATGAAACTGCAAGACTTGAAGGACATGGACAGGGACGACTTCCTGGGCCTGATTGGGCTGGAAAGCAAGCGCACCTTCACGAGCGAGCTGCTTGGAACGCTGGGCACGTTCGGCATCGGCCTCCTGGTCGGAGCCGGCGTCGCTCTGCTGCTCGCGCCCAAACCCGGACGCGAACTGCGCGGCGACATTCGCGCGAAGATCCGCCACGGGAAAGGAGAGGGCGCAGAGAATCGCCCCCACGGCGCGAGCGAGGTGTAGGCGCGAGGAGGCGTCAGCGCAGGAGCTTCGTGAGGAACGAGAGCGCGAAGAGTAGCCCGGTGATGGCGCCGAGCACGATGCCCGCGATGGCACCGACCTTGGCTTTCTCGGCCTTGGCGTCGATCTTCTGTGCGGTGTCTGAGTCCTTCAGGGAGCGCAGGACGTAGATGCCGTTGGCGATGGCCGCGACGGAAAGCAGGCCCCAAGGATTGAACACGAAGCTGACCAGGCCAAGCACCGGCCCGCTGTAGGCGACGCTGACCACGCGGGACGCGGCTTGGCCTTTCGCCGTCTCGGTCTGCGACAGAGACAGACAGCGCTGGCAGCGCACGTTGCCTTGTTCGTCGTAGATTACGTCCTCCGGCGCCAGCAAGGAACCGCACCTGCCGCAAGCGTCGCTCATGAAGTGCTCCTCGCGTTCATTTGAACTTGATGTGGTGCCTGACGGCGAACGCCGCGAATAGGAGCACCACCAAGAATCCCAAGGCCAGCCCGTTGACCACCAATCCGCGCGTGCGTCGACCTCGAGGGGCGGCGAAGACCACGCCGATGCCGACCGCATATGCCACGAAGGCCGCTTCCACGAGAAGGCCGCTGGCCATCTCGATTGTCCCACGCGAGCGCACCAGCACCCCGCGGCCCAGCGCCCCCAGAACGAACGACGACACCATGGCCACGGCGCCGGCAATGCCCAAACCTACCGACGTTCGATCCGCGAAC
>OCTA010000140.1_pt1 | contig 68035 bp, 69 predicted proteins | sample 1538991 | NCBI WGS metagenome assembly OCTA01 (sample SAMEA3539302, study PRJEB22396) | soil metagenome | biome: tundra; feature: field; material: soil | place: USA | collected 2010-05 | depth 0.15 m
AAGCCCAAGGCCAGGACCGCCGCCGCCAGGCCCAAGGCCAGCGCCGCCACCTCCGCCAAGCCCAAGGCCAGGACCGCCGCCGCCAGGCCCAAGGCCAGCGCCGCCACCTCCGGCAAACCGAACGCCAGCACAAGCGCCCCCAAATCCAGGGCGCGGGTCGCCACCGCGGCGAAACCCAAGGCCAGCGCAAGCGCCGTGAAATCCGAGACCCGATCCACGACCGCCGCCACGATGACGTCCACGACCGCTCCGACCAGTGGGGTCGCCGCCACCGGAAAGGCCGCTCCCACCGGAGCAGACCCAACCACGGCCGGGCCCGCCCCCACGCCTCCGGCCACCCCGGGAGCCAGGGCCACGCGCACCGACGTGCTGGGAACCGCGGTGCAGGCGGCAGCCGAACTGGCGGAGATCGGCCTCATGGTCGGGGCTCGGACGCTGCGCAACGCGCTATCTCGCCTGCCGCATCCCTGACGGGCCCCAAGTGCACCGGCATGCCGCGTCCGGCAGCACTTGGATAACGCGCCCGGCAGAGTTCCGTATACTGCCGCGCCATAGCCGAGCGATCGTCCGTCCGCGGACGATCGGCGGGGGAACCACTTGCGGGCTCGGACCCGCAGGGGCGAATCGGTCCGGTAAAGGACCGTAGCGCTACGTAAGCGCGAGCCCGTCAGCTCACCTCGTAGGCGAAACGCAAATCAGGATTGGTAAGTGATCGGGATTCGCCGCGTCGACGCTCATGTCGTGCTCGCCGCCCTTGGGGTGCTGCTGGCCGTACCATCGATCGCGATCGCGTCCTCGGGCGGGTCGTCGCTATCGCCTTCGACTATGAGCGCCGGGCCGAGCACGATCGTGCAGCCGGGCAACCTGACCGTCTCCGCCAGCGGCGACGGGATCACGGTCGCCAGCCAGGAATCGGCCCTGCTGCGCAACCGGCTCCAGTTCAACGGCAACGTGCCCGCCAGCGCCTCAGGACAACCGGTGGAGATCCAGCGGCTCGGGCGCGAGACCGGCTGGAGGTGGACGACGACCGCCAGCACGACGGTCGCTCCCGGCGGCTCGTTCAGCGCCAGCTGGCAGACGAACCACATCGGCCGCTTCTCGATCCGTGCCCTGGTCGGCGCTTCGACCAGCGCCCAGGCCGCCGCCGCTTCGCCAACGCTCACGGTCACTGTCTACCGGCCTTCGCTGGCGACCCAATACGGGCCGGGGTTCTACGGCCAGCGCACCGCGTGCGGCCAGGTGCTCAAGCCCAGCACGATCGGCGTCGCCAACCGGACGCTGCGGTGCGGGATGCCGGTCGCGATCTACTACGACGGCCACACGCTCGTGGTGCCGGTGATCGACCGCGGGCCGTACGCCAACGGGGCCGATTGGGACCTCACCGAGGCGACCGGACGTGCACTCGGAATCCCGGGCACCGCGATCATCGGCGCCGTCTCGCTGCCCTCGCCCCCGGCGCTCTGAGCTGATCAGCTCACGAGGCCGACGGCGGACCGTCAGCCGGAGGCTCGTCCTGGGCTGGATCGACCGGGCTGGCTGTGGCCGGCTGGACGAGTCCGATCCCGCTCGCCGCCGCGGTGAACTGGGCCTCCTCGGCGGCCTCGATCAGCTCTCGGGCGTGACGACCGTCCTCGCCGAGCACGGCCAGCCCCACGCTGGCCGACATCGGCGCTCCGCGCCAGGGCGGCCCTTCACCCACCGCCTGGGCGATTCGCGATCCCAGCGCCTGCGCCCCCGCCCGGCCGGTCTCCCGCGCGATGATCCAGGCCCGGGTCTCGGTCTCGCGGACGAGGATGTCCTGACGGCGCACGACGCACCGCACCGCCTGGGCAAAATGTCCAAAGGTCACGGCCGCCACGGCCGGCGCCTCGACCGTGGCGACGCGGTCGCCGTCCTCCAGCTCCGCCAGCAGCAGCGAAAGTGGCGAGCTGGAGTGCTCCGAGCGCTCGATCTCCTCGGTGAGCGCCCCCACCCACAACGCCTTGGAGACGCCGGCGGGCTCCGGGGTGGTCGGTCGCTCGCCCCCGAGTACCGGACCAGAAACCGCCTGGGGCCGGCCCGGCGAGCGCGGGCGGGGCTCCTCGTCGCGCAGCGGCGCCACCTCGCGCGGCCCGAGTGGAGGCTCCTCATCGCGCACGCCGCTCGGCCCGAGTGGAGGCTCCTCGTCGCGCAGCGGCGCCACACCACGAGGCCCGAGTGAAGGCTCCTCGTCGCGCAGCGGCGCCACCCCGCGCGGCCCGGTTGAAACTGTCGTGGCAAGCGGCTGCGTGTCGTCGCCGGCTCCATGGCGACGCAGCGCGGCGCCGCGCACCAGTTCGCCGATCAGGGCAAGCCGCTCGGCCAGTTGTGAGACCTGGTCGGGATCCGGGTTTCGCAGCTCGTCGTGAAACGCGCTCCAGAGAACCGCCAGCAGGGCGTCCACCGCGCGCGAGACGGCTTCCAGGGTCTGCGCTCCGGCCAGCTCGCCTACCTGCGCGACCAGCGGCTCCAGCGCGCCCCCCGGCTCGAGCCGGCGCAGGTCAGTGTCGTCGGAGATCGCCCGCACCAGGGCGTCGCACAGGCGCGGGCCGTCGCGAGTCAGATCGACCGCCAGGATCGCGGGTGCCTGATCGAGCGAGGCCTGTTCGAGCAGCGCCAAGAGCCACCCCTTGGTCAGACCCTCGGTCATCAGGAGCAGCGTGTCGATTGGGGCGTCGGCAACCGGCCTCGCGCGGCGCCGACGCGGCGGCCGTGCCTCCATTGTGGTCTTTTATCACGGACGTCAGTCGCCCAAGAAAGCGAGCGCCGGCCAAAAGCGGTGACAATCCGTCTGTCGATGTCAAAGCCCCTGATCAGCATCGCGCAGGCCCGGGAGCGGGTGCTGAGCGTCGTCACCCCGCTGGGGACCGAGCCGGTGGAGATCGATCACGCCCTCGGTCGTGTGCTGGCCCGCGACGTCAGGGCCCAGAGCGATGTCCCAGCTTTCCGCAACTCAGCGATGGATGGGTATGCGGTGATCGCCGGAGACGCCGGCCGCAAGCTGCGCGTCGTTGGGGAATCGCGCGCCGGCGCGCCGATCCAACGCACGCTCGGCGAGGGCGAGGCGATTCGGATCTCCACCGGCGGCGCGGTGCCCGCCGGAGCGACCGCGGTGATTCCCCAGGAGGTCGTTTCGCGCGACGGCGAGACGATCGAGACCCGGGGCGCGATAGAGCCAGGCGAGAACATCCGTCAGCCCGGCGAGGACATGCGGGCCGGCGCAACGGTCCTCAGCGCAGGAACATGTCTGGGGGCGGTGGAGGTTGGCGCCGCGGTCGCGGCGGGCGCGGGGACCGTGATCGCCTCCCGCCGGCCGCGGGTTACCGTCCTGTGCACCGGCGACGAGCTGCGCGCGGCGGGTGAGCCGCTGAATCCCGGCGAGATCCATAATTCCAACGCGCCGATGCTCACCGGCCTGGCGCAAAGGTGGGGGGCGCAGACCGCGCCGGCCCAGCGGCTCCCGGATGACCGCCAGGCGACCGAGGCCGGATTGGAGACAGCGCTTCAGAACTCCGATCTGCTGCTGATCTCCGGCGGGGTCTCGGTCGGCCCTCACGACCACGTCAAGCCCGCGCTGGCCGCGCTTGCCGTGCAGGAGCTGTTCTGGAGCGTCTCCTTGCAGCCGGGGAAACCGACCTGGTTCGGAGCGCGCGACGGCAAGTTCGTGTTCGGGCTCCCGGGCAATCCCGTCTCGGCGGTGGTCACCTTCTCGCTGTTCGTCGCACCCGCGCTCGCCGCGCTGCAGGGCGCGAGCGCCCCGGCGCCCCTGGACGTAGAGGCGCAGCTTGGCGTCCCGGTCCAGCGCAACCCTCGTCGCGAGCAGGCGGTGCGAGTCACGCTGCAGCGCCGGGACGGCCGTACGGTCGCGATCCCCACCGGAGCTCAGGGCTCTCACATCCTCAGCTCGCTGCTCGGCGCCGACGCGCTGGCCATGGTCCCGGCCGGAGAGGGCGAGTTGCCGACCGGGTCGACTGTCGCCCTGGAACCGATCGCCTGGTGAACCGCGTGCGCGCGACGAGTGGGGCGCAAACGGGGCACAATCAAACCCGTGACCGGCCCGTTCGCGATCATCGCGATCGTCCTATCAGCGCTGGTGGCGGCCCGCCGGCGCCGGCGCCTGCGGCTCCCCGCCCGAGCGGTGATCCTCTCGCCACGCAAATCGACCGTGATCGCGCGCGACGGCGCGGTGCGTTCGGTGCAATCGGCCGAGCTGACGATGGCGGGGGCCGCACTCGAGCGCCTCTGGAGCGCAGCCAACCTCGAGAACCTGGCCCGGACCTACTGGCGCTTTCTCTCGCGGGTAACGCTGGGCCTGATTCGGGTCGTCTACGGCCAGCACGATCGGCGCGTGGTGCTGCTCGGGCGGCCGCTGACGCTATTGCGCTTCGACGCCCCCGAGTACGAGCTGGAACATGACCACGGGACGGTTCGCTGGCGGATCAGGGACGGGCTGCTGGTGGCGCGGGCCGGCCGGGGCTGCGGCCTGCTGACGCTGGAGGTCAGACGCGAGTCCACCTTTCCCGACGGCCAGGCGCGGCTGAGGATCGAGGTCGAGGTGGCCAACTTCTATCCGGCGATCGCGGCCGGCTTCAGCACCCCGGTTTACGAGGCCACGCAGTCAGCGATCCACGTGCTGGTCACGCACGCCTTCCTGCGCTCGCTGGCCAAACTCCAGCTCGCCGAGTCCAAGGTGGGACGCTTTGCGCCTGCGCCTGTCCCACCGGGACCTGGCCCCGGCGCGCGTCAGCCGTAGCGCACGCCGGTCAGTGCCCGCAGCTTGGTGCGGTCGTGACGGGCGTGGATCCGCCGCACCGTGCCCGAGCGCGATCGCATCACCAGCGACTCGGTGGTCGCACCCCGGTCACCTTGGTAGCGGACCCCCTGGAGCACGTCGCCGTCGGTCACGCCCGTGGCGGAGAAGAACACGTCGTCACCGGAGACCAGGTCATCGCAGTTGAGCACCTTGGTCAAGTCATAGCCCGCTGCCTCGGCGGCGGTGCGCTCGCCCTCGTCGCGCGGCCACAGGCGTCCGAGCAACTGGCCGCCGATGCACTTGATCGCCGCTGCCGAGATCACCCCCTCGGGCGTGCCGCCGATGCCCCACAGCACGTCGACGGAAGAGTTCTCGCTCACGGCGAGCAGCGACGCCGAGACGTCTCCGTCGAGGATCAGCCTGACGCGCGCGCCGGCCTCGCGGACCACGCGCATCGCCTCATGATGGCGCTCGCGGTCGAGCATCACGACCATCACGTCGCGGATGTCACGGTGCTTGCGCTCGGCGATCAGAGCCAGCGTCTCGGGCAGCGGGCGGTCGAGGTCGAGCAGATCCGCGATCTCGGGGCCGCCGGCGATCTTCTCCATGTAGACGCACGGCCCGGGATCGAACATCGAGCCCCGCTCGGCCAGGGCGATGACCGCGAGCGCGCTCGGCATCCCGAGCGCCGTCAGCCGGGTCCCCTCCAGCGGATCGACCGCGACGTCGACCCGGGGCGGGCTGCCGTCGCCGATCTGCTCGCCGTTGTAGAGCATCGGCGCCTCGTCCTTCTCGCCCTCGCCGATCACGACCACGCCATCCATCGCCACCGAGTCGAGCACGTTGCGCATCGCATCGACGGCGGCCTGATCGGCGCCCTCCTTGTCACCGCGCCCGACCATCCGCGCCGCGGCCAGGGCCGCCGCCTCCGTGACCCGGACCAGCTCGAGCGCGAGGTTGCGATCAGGCCGGGCGTTCGTCGGCGTTGTGCTCACAGGATCCCCGGCGGTTTGCGCCGAACCCCGCTCTCCTGCGAGCGCCAGATCGATCCGCTCAGGATCAGCAGGTCCCCGATCAGCGCCGCCCACCAACCGACGCTGAGCGATATCTCTCCGGGCGGTGTGCCGGGCTTATCGATCAGGCCCACGAACAGCGTCACGGTCAGGGCCAGCAGCGCGGTGACAGCGGTCAGCTCTCCCCGCGGCCAGGAGAGCGCATGGCCGCGGACGATGATGTAGGCCAGGATCGCCGGAGCAACCGCGGCGATCAGCAGCAGGAACTTGATCACCGGAAGCGACCCCCAGCCCGTGCAGCCGGAGTTAGGACCCCTGCAGCCGTCGAGCACGGCATTGCGATTGCCGAGCGAGTACCAGCTGAGAAACAGCGATATGCCGAGCAGGATCCCCCCTACCGTCGCCACCAGCTCACCGCGGTCGAGTGCTCTGAAGTCCATCGCGCCGCAGCCTAACCGGTTTTGCCAGCCGGTGAGACCAACGCCCGGCCGGTGTAGGCTCGCACGCCGATGCGCTTTCGCCAGCTGCTTCCCGACTTGGCACCGGTGCAGGCGAGTGACCTGCTGGGCGCCCTGCGGCCGGGGTCCCGCGCGCCCGCCGATCGACCCCACACGGCCGCCAACTTCGCCGCCAGCGCGGACGGGCACGCCACCTTCGCGGGGCGATCGCGCAAGTTGGGCGACGACGGCGATCGCGAGATCTTTCATGGCCTCAGAGAGCAGGTCGACGCGGTGTTGGCCGGAACCGAGACGCTGCGCACCGAGCGCTACGGGCGGATCATCCCCGACGCGGCCCGTCGTGGGCGGCGAGTGGCGGCCGGACTGACGGCCGAGCCGCTCGCCTGCGTGGTCACCCGCAGCGGGGACGTTCCCACCGCGATCCCGCTGTTTGGAGAGCCTGAGGCGAGGATCGTGATCTTCTCCGCTCAGGCGATCGGGCCAATCGAGTGCGCAGCCCAGGTCGAGGTGGTTCGCCTGGAGCCAGAGCTTCCGGCCCTGACCGGTGCATTGCGCCACCTGCGTCGCGACCACGACGTGCGCTCGCTGCTGTGTGAGGGCGGCCCGACCCTGTTCGGGGCGCTGCTGCAGGAGGGTCTGGTCGACGAGCTGTTCCTGACCCTGGCCCCGAAGCTGACCGGCGGCGGGCACGGCCCTCCGCTCTCCACCGGAGATGAGCTGGCCGAGCTGGTGTCGATGGAGCTCCGGTGGCTGCTGGAGCGCAACGACTCGCTTTACCTGCGCTACGCGCTCTCCCCTGCGAGCTGACGCCCCGCCGGGCATCGCCAGGCCCCGCACGCGGTTTCCCAAATCGGCCACGTGGAAGAATGTGGTAATGGGAGCGCCGCACGTGTCAGCCGCATGCCCAACGGCGGCTGAAGTGGTTGAGGCACTCGCCGAAGCCCGCCAGCGGACGCTCGGGCTCGTGGCCTCTGTATCCGATCAGGATCTGGAGCGCGTCCACTCGACGCTGATGAGCCCCCTGGTGTGGGATCTGGGGCACATCGCGGCGTTCGAGGACCTGTGGCTGGTGCATCGCTACGGGGCCCGGCCGCTGTTGCGCGAGGGCTTGGCCGAGATATACGACGCGTTCGAGACGCCGCGCGCCAACCGCGGCGAGCTTCCGTTCCTGCGCCCCGCCGAGGCGCGAGAGTATCTGGAGGAGGTCCGGGCGCGCACGCTCGAGGTGATCAGCGACCGCGGGATCGGCGATGGAACGATCCATGAGCTGGTCATCCGCCACGAGCACCAGCACAACGAGACGATGCTGCAGACGCTCCAGCTCGCCCGCCTGAGCGGCTACCGGCTGCCGGCATCGCGTGAGGTCGGCGAAACTGCAGCGCAGGACGGCGCCGCCACGGGCTTGGAGCTGATCGAGGTCCCGGGCGGAGAGTGCACGGTCGGCGCGCCCGCCGACGGCTTCGCCTACGACAACGAGCGCCCGCGCCAGCGCACCGCTACACGGGACTATCTGATCGGCCGTACGCCGATCACCAACGCCGCCTACCTCAAGTTCGTGGAGGGCGGCGGCTACCGGCGGCGCAAGTGGTGGACGCCGGAGGGATGGGCCTGGAAGGAGCGCCACAACATCAACAGGCCTGGCGCCTGGACGGCCGATCTGGGCTCCGAATGGCGGCTCTCGGGACTGGAGCCGCTGGACCCCGCCCGTCCGGTCGTGCACATCTCATGGTTCGAGGCCGATGCCTTCGCCAGGGCGCACGACGCCCGGCTGCCCACCGAGGTGGAGTGGGAGAAGGCGGCGACCTGGGACCAGGAGCGTGGCCAGGCCCGCGCACACCCCTGGGGCGATGACGACGCCCAGCCCGGGGTCCACGCCAACCTAGACCAGCTTCACGGCGGCACCGCGCCCGTCGACGCGCATCCGGGCGGCGCGTCGCCCTGCGGATGCCTGGACATGACCGGCGACGTGTGGGAGTGGACCGGGAGCGCCTTCGGCGGCTATCCCGGCTTCGTGGCCAATCCCTATCCGGAGTACTCGCAGGTGTTCTTCGGCCCTGATTTCAAGGTTCTGCGCGGCGGCTCGTGGGCGACCCGCGCGCGGGTGATCACCCCGACGTTCCGAAACTGGGACTGCCCCGAGCGCCGACAGATCTTCGCCGGGATGCGGATCGCCCGGGACCGCTGACGATGCGGGCGGTCCTGCAGACCGACGAGATCCGGATCGACTCGTTCCTGTCGGAGGCCGATGCGCGCTCGCTGACCAACGACGTGCTCGACGGGCTGACGCGCCCGTTCAAGAGCTCCCCGCCAAGCACTTCCACGACAGCCGCAGTTCGCAGCTGTTTGAGCGGATCTGTGAGCAGCCCGAGTACTACCAGACGCGTACCGAGCTGCAGATCCTGCTCGGTGATGGTCGGCGAGCTCGGACTGCGGGTCCCGTTCGCGGCGGGCGAGGAGCTGCGCACGGAGATCAGCGCCAAATTCACCCGCGGCGGGATTCAGGCCGACCTGGAGGCGGCCGGGCTGGGACTCTCAGAGTGGTACACCGACGATCAGCAACTGTTCGCGCTGTCGGTGCCACCGCGAGCGGATTCTGACGTGGAGGTCGAGACCGTCCGGCGCTCGGTAGGGTAGGCCGATGCGCATCCAAGGCAGCAGCGCCCTGGTGGCCGGGGGCGCCTCGGGACTCGGCGCGGCCACGGTCCGCCACCTGCACGCGGCGGGCGCCAACGTGGTGATCGCCGATCTCAACGAGCAGCGGGGAGCAGAGCTGGCCCGCGAGCTCGGCGAGCGGGCTCGCTTTCAGCGCGCCGACGTGACCGACGCAGACTCGGTGCAGGCGGCGGTCGACGCCGCCGCGGCGCTGCCGGGCGGGGTTCGCATCTCGGTCTGTTGCGCGGGCATCGGCTGGGGCGAGCGCGTCGCGGGCAAGCGCGGGCCCCATCAGCTGGAACCGTTTGAGACCCTGATCCGGATCAATCTGATCGGGACCTTCAATGTGCTGCGGCTGGCGGCGACGGCGATGCTGGCCAATCAGCCGACTGACGCCTCCGAGCGCGGCGTATGCGTCAACACGGCCTCGATCGCCGCCTACGACGGCCAGATCGGGCAGATCGCCTACTCGGCCTCCAAGGGCGCGATCGTCGGGATGACGCTGCCCGCCGCGCGTGACCTGGCCAGCGCCGGGATCCGCGTCTGCACGATCGCGCCCGGCATCTTCGACACGCCGCTGCTCGGCACCCTGCCCGAGGCAGCTCGGGAGGCCCTCGGCGCGGCCGTGCCGTTTCCCGCCCGGCTCGGCCGGCCCGACGAGTACGGCGCGCTGGCCGGCCACATCATCGAGAACGAGATGCTCAACGGCGAGGTCATCCGGCTCGACGGGGCGCTGCGGATGGCGCCGCGCTAGCGACGGTCTGAGTCTGAGCGGACGCGGTGGATTGGCCGGGCGATGCGTCGCCCGGTCGTCGCTCCACGGGCCCGTGTCGCGGTGGCGATGCTCGCGGTGGGCTGGGGTGCGAACCAGTTCTCGCCGATGCTGATCGTCTAGCGGCGCGAGCTGCACCTGGGACCCGGGACGCTGGCCAGCGCCCGTCGCTCGGCACTGGCCATGACGGCGGGGTTCGGCACCGGGCCGGTCGAGGCAGCGGCGCTGGCGCAATGGGCCGTACGCCGGGCTCGCTTCTGGCTGGCGCTGGTGAGCGCGATCCCGTTCGGTCTCTCCTACGGGCTGAGTCTGGTGGCAGGCCTACAGGAGTCCGAGCGCCGGGCCGCGCGCGAGCAGCGGGGCGCCGTCGTGGCGATCTTCTACGTGCTGGCCTACGTCGGGTTCGCCGCGCCGTACCTGGTCGACGCGTTGAGCTCCGAACTGGGAAGGCCCGCGACCTTCGGCGCCCTGGCCCTGGTGGCCCTCGCTCTCGCCGCGTGGGTGGCCGCCTACGCATCCAGCGCGCGCTCGGGCATGACATCAGTAGGATCACGGCCCTGATGCGAGGGGCGATCGCAAAGGCGTTGATGCTCGGGGCTATGGTTTTAGCCTTGCTCGCGGCGGTCGCCCTGGGCGCTCCGGTGTCAGTCAAGGCGCTTCGATCTCCGGGAAGCCCAACTACAACCAGACGCTGATCTGCAACAACGGCACCTGGTCAGGCGGCGCCGTCTCGTTTGACTACTCCTCGGTGTACACCTCCGGCGGCCCGACGATCGCCACCGGGCCAATGCTGCACGTCCGGCAGACGTTGATCGACTACGCGATCGCCTGCGTGGTGACCGCGCACGACGCTCAAGGCCAGACGACAACCGTGCAGTCCAGCGGCGTCACGATCGCCCCCGGGATCGCCAGCCTGCGCATCACGCAGGCCACCGCGATCCACGGCAAGGTGACCATTTCCGGCGTCGCCGGACCGAGCGCAGCGCTCGCCCGCAGCGCGGCCGGCGAGCCATACGTCGTGCTCGATCGCTACCAGAGCAAGACCGTTCTGCTCCAGCTCGGCAACCTCAAGGTGATCACCAGCCGCCGCGGACACTTCAAGCTCACCGCTCGCGACAGCCCCGGGCGCCACACCTACGTGGTCGAGTTCGATCCCGTGGCCAGCTCCGGGTTCAACCAAGCCAGCGCCTCGCGCAAGCTGACCGTCAAGCGTTGATCGGGCGCCCGGCGGGTCGAGACGCCGCGAGGCTGACGCGCAATTTCTCAATCACGGCACTGGTGCGACCCGGAGGTCGCGGCTGACCGTCGGCGAATCCGCAGCGCTATCTTCAGTAATTAGATAGAAATTATTTTGTCGTGATGATGCCCAGCCTGGCAAAGATCGGCGTGAGACCAGCTCCGATCCAGATCGTCTACGTGGTCGGCAATCTCCGGCCGCAGTCGCGCACCTTTGACGTGGCCCACACGCTCGCCACCGAACTGGGGGGCGCGCTTGACATCACGACGATCAGCGGGATCGACCTGGCCACGCTGGGACCGCGGGTGCTGCAGGCCGACGACCCCGGAGCGGACGCCGCCGTTGCTGCAGTGCTCGCCGCCGATCTGCTGATCGTCGCCAGCCCCACCTACAAGGCCACCTACTCAGGGCTCCTGAAGGCGTTCTTGGATCGGATCGCCACCGGCGGCCTGAAGGGCAAGCCGGCGATCCCGGTGCTGGTGGGCGCAGCGCCCAACCACCAGCTGGCCGTCGATGTGCATCTCACGCCGCTGCTACTCGAGCTCGGCGCCACGGTCCCGTCGCGTGGCCTGTTCGTCTTGGAGCAGGAGCTCGACCTCTTCGCGTCGCGGGCGGCCATCTGGGCCCAAGCCCACCGGGCCGTGCTCGCCGTGGCCGCCGACAGGCATTAGCCGGGGGTGTCGGGGACCGGGGCGTCGGGGCCCCGGGACCGGGGTACCGGGGACCGTGGGTGCCGGGGCCCGGGAGCGGGACGAAGCCACCGGGTCCGGTCGTCATGGGCACAGGCGGATGGCCTTGTCGTCTACGACGATGGCCTGCCCGTCCCGTAGTGTGCGATACGCCAGACCTCGCGACTGCAAGTGGGCCGCCCCCATAGGCGATCGAGTTCTCGCCGAGTCGCTGCGCCAGCAGCGGGTCCAGCCCGCTGCGTGGCCGACGGGACGGAACTTCTGGGCCGGTTGGCGAATGGGATGTGGTCTGTGGAGCCGCGGCTGCGGGAGATTACGGATGACGCTGGGGGCACCTACGGCTGCAGAGTTGGTGTGGACCGGCCGATCTCTGTCATGGTGAGCTCGATGAACGGTCACTCGCGCGCGCATGGGGAGGGCGCGCCACTTCGTGAGGCGCCGGTCGCGCTTGATGCTCTGCGGTCGTTGCCCGGTGGGTCGGTGCTGGTGTTTGATCGCGAGCTGCGCTATGTGCTCGCGACGGGGGGAGCGCTGAAGATCCAGGGATATGCGCCCGAGGACTTGGAGTGACGGTTCTGCGCTGAGGTTGTGCCGGCGGACCGATGGGCGATCTATGAGCCGATGTATCTGGCGGCCTTGAATGGCGAGGAGACCGCCGTTGAGCTTGACTCGCTCGGCGGTGCGTCTCGGTTCACGGTCGAGGTCGGCCCGCTCCGTGACGAGAGGGGCGACGCGATCGGGGGAGTCGCGATCGCTCGGGACGTCACTGCTGTGCGGCAGCTTGAGGCCGAGGTTCGGCTCAGAGAGCGGGTGCTTGATGCTGCCTTTGAGGCGTCGCCGGTGGGGGTTGTCCGCGCGACTGTGGAGGGCCGGTATATCGAGGTCAACGACGCGTTCGCTGAGATGCTCGGCTATTCCCGGAGCGATCTGGCGGGCATGACGTTCCGCGAAGTGACGCATCCCGAGGACATTGATGCTGACGAGCAGGGACGGGTCGCTTTCATCACCGCTGGTGGGCGACGCCAACATCGTGGGGAGAAGCGCTATGTCCGTGCGGACGGCGAGGTCGTCTGGGGGCTCGTCTCGGCCACGCTGATCGAGGCCAGCGGCCATCCGCCGGAGTTCCACATCCAGGTGATCGACATCACCGAGCGTAAGCGGTTGGAGGAGAGATTCCGCGGTTTGTTGGAGTCCGCGCCGGACGCGATCGTTGTTGTGGACGATCAAGGCGTGATTGCGCTGGTCAACGCGCAGACCGAGAGGATGTTTGGCTACGACCGAGACGAGTTGCTCGGTCAGCGGGTAAGATGCTCGTACCGGATGGCGCTCGACGCGGCCACGCGGCTCATCGATCGGACTATGCGTCTGATCCGCATCCCCGTGGGATGGGGTCTGGTCTGGAGTTGCGCGGGCGGCGCAAGGACGGCACCGAGTTCCCGGTTGAGGCCTCGCTGAGCCCGTTGGAGACCGACGGTCGGACGCTGATCTCGAGCGCGATTCGCGATGTGAGCGAGCGTACGCGGTTGGAGGGTCTTGCCGGCCACCTCGCGGCGGTCGTGGAGTCTTGCGCCGATGCGATCATCAGCAAGACTACGGACGGGACGATCGTGAGCTGGAATCCCGGCGCGGAACGGCTGTACGGGTATTCCGAGGCCGAGATCACGGGCCAGTCGATCGCACTGCTCGTGCCCGATGGCCAGGACGACGAGGTTGCGAAGCTGCTCGCTCGAGTGGCTGCAGGAGAGCGTGTCGATCTCTTCGAGACCACGCGGCGCCGCAAGAACGGCTCACTCATCGACGTGTCGCTGACGATCTCCGCAGTCCGCGACTCAAGCGGCCGGGTCGTGGGAGCGTCAACGATCGCGCGAGACATCACCGAACAGAAGCGATCCGCGCACGACCTCGCGGAGGCGCGTAGAGACATCGATCGATTCTTCGGTCTCTCACTCGACTTGATGGCGATCGCAAACGACAAAGGGCACTTCATCCGCGTGAACCCAGCGTTCGAGCGAACACTCGGATACTCGCTCAAGTACCTGACTGAGAGACCGTTCGCGCGGAATTCGTTGACCCGGACGACCTCGAGAGCACGCTTCGGCAGTACGCCGAGCTGCTGTCGGGTAATCGCGCGATCGGATTCGAGAACCGCTATCGCTGCGAGGACGGATCGTTTAGGTGGCTGCTGTGGAACGCCACGGCGATCGAAGACGGGTTCGTTTACTGCACCGCCCGTGACGTCACCGAGCGCAAGCAGCTGGAGGATTCCGTCCGGGAGGCCGAAGAGCTATTGGCGCTCTCGTTTGACCACTCACCGCTCGGAATGACTCTGACAGCGCCGGGTCAGCGCACGCTGAGGGTCAATCGGGCGTTTGCCGACATGCTCGGCTACACGGTCGACGAGATGCTCGCCAGCCAGGATCCAAAGCACGTCACCCATCCCGACGACCGAGCAGTCGACGAGGAGAACGTCCGCGCTCTGGTTGGCGGAGACGCGGACGCCGCTCGATGGGAGAAACGCTACATCCATGCCGACGGACACACTGTGTCGGCGCTCGTGTCGGTGACGCTGCTGCGCCACCGCGACGGCACCCCGCGCCTGCTGATCGCGCAGATCGAGGACATCACCGAACGCAAACGAATGGAGCAGCGGCTGCGCCAACTCGCAGACCACGACAGCCTCACCGGGCTTCGCAACCGGCGCACTCGCGCGTTCCGGCCTCGCCACCCAGTCACCTACTAGACCCGGGCGTTATCGATCCGGGTCGCCCGCGACTGGCCGGCGTAGCGAGTCCATTCGCCGCCCGCGAGCCGGTAGCACTTGCTCGCGCTGGTCTCGGAGATCCCGAGCAGCTCGGCGAGGATCATCGGTGAGAGCAATGCCGCGAGGGTCATCATCGCGGCGGTGCGACCGCCGAGCGTTCTAACGCCGAGCCGCTTGAGTCGTTTGGCCGCGTGCGCGTGGGTAAGCGGCTTTCCGACTCGCATCCCCTGAAACAGCCATGGTGGCGCTGCTCCGGCGATGGCGGTCGTCGCGCGTCCCGCCGGGTTCCGGGCGAGCGTCGCGGTGAGTTGCGCGAGCGGCTCGGGCAGCTCGACCGGCTCCCGTCCAGTGGGCCGCTCCGCTTGACCGAAGGCGCCACACCTCCGTATCAGCGCAAGCGCTCGATCAGCATCGCCTGCCCCATTCCGCCCGCGACGCACATCGACTCGATCCCGTAGGTGCCGTCGAGTGCGGTCAGGCCATTGATCAGCGTGGTCATGATTCGCGCCCCGGTCATGCCGAACGGATGGCCGAGGGCGATCGCGCCGCCGAACGGGTTGAGCTTCTCCGCCGGGATGCCAAGGTCATCCATGCACGGGACGATCTGGGCGGCGAACGCCTCGTTGATCTCGACGATGTCGATGTCCTCGATCTTCATTCCCGTCTGGGCCAGCAGCGCCTGGATCGCCGGGATCGGGCCCAGACCCATGATCTCCGGCCGGATCGCAGCGACCGTCGAGGCGATGATCCGAGCCTTGGGCGCCAGACCGAGGCGCTTGGCCTTCTCGTCTGACACCACCAGCACGGCCGCGCCGCCGTCATTGAGCGGGCACGAGTTCCCGGCGGTCACCGTACCGTTCTCCCTGAAGGCGGGCTTGAGCTTGGCCAGCACCTCCATCGTCGTGCCCGGGCGGGGACCGTCGTCCTTATCGACGATCGTCTCCGGGACGGAGACCTGGTTGCCCTCCTTGTCGACATCATCGTGTGCGGGCACCGTGACCGGGATGATCTCGGCGGCGAAGTGGCCTGAGTCACGCGCTTGCACCGCGCGCGCCTGCGAGGTCACGGCCCACTCGTCCTGGGCCTCGCGGCTGACGTGGCAGCGCTCGGCGACGTTCTCGGCCGTCATCCCCATCGGTATGTAGACGTCATACACCGAGCCCTGGGAACCGTCGAGCGCAGGGTGCTTGGCCTCTTCCATCATCCCCGCGCCCAGGCCGGCGCGTGACACCGCCTCCACCCCGGCGGCGATGTACTGGTCGCCCTCGCCGCATTTGACCGCGTGGGACGCCATCCGGATCGTCGTCAGCGAGGAGGCGCAGAAGCGGTTTACCGTGCAGCCGGGCACGTGGTGGTCGAGCCCGGCCAGCAGCGCGGCGTTACGCCCGATGTTGTAGCCCTGCTCGCCGATCCCCGATGCGGCGCCCATCAGCACGTCGACGGTCTCCGAGAAGTCGACCTGGGGGTTGCGCTCGATCAGCGCCCGGATCGGGATCGCCGCCAGCTCGTCGGCGCGGACGGTCTTCAGCGAGCCCTTCATCGCGCGCCCGATCGGCGTGCGAATGGCGTCGACGATCACTGCTTCTGGCATCCGTTAATCGCTCCTGTCAGGAATGGCAAAGCAAAAACAAGGCCCCGCCCGGGGGCCTCTTATTCATAGCCCCAGGTCGTGCACGCCCTTCTCGTTCCAACCGAGGTGATGGGCGAGCTCGTGACGCACCGTACGCGTCACCTGCGCCTTGAGCAGCTCAGGATCGTGCCCGAAATCCCGCAGCAACGTGTCACGGAAGATCACGATCCGGTCATGGAAGAAGTCCCGGGCGACCGTGTCACCCTGGTAGAGGCCGTACGCGCGCCGGCGCCGACCGCCGTCGGAGACCACGATCGCCACGTGCTCCAGTGCGCGGTGGAACTCGAGCGGCAGCTCGTCGATCGCGGAGCGCACGAGCGCGCGGAAGTCCTCGTCCTCGGTCGGTGCAAACAGGTCGTCGTCCTCGTCGGGGTCGGCGGGGGCGGATTCTCCGTCGTCCTCGCCCCAGACGCCCTCGGCGGCCAGGCGCTCGGCGCGCTGGACCAGCGCCTCAAAATCCGCCTCGGACTCCGGGTCGCGCCAGCCGGCGAGGTGGATCATCGCCAGCACGATCGTGCCGCCGATGATCACCGCTCCGGCGCCGAACACCGCCACGCCCTGCAGCAATCGCACCGCGAAGGAATCACTGAAGCCGGTGATCAGGCTGACCGCGCCCAGGCCCACCGTCAGCGCGGCGGCAGCGCAGAGCAGGATGCGGCGCAGGGTCGGGGGCGTCCCGGGCATCGGCTACCTCAGCGTCCTGGCGATCACGAGCCGCTGGATCTCGTTCGTGCCCTCGTAGATCTGCGTGATCTTGGCGTCGCGCATCATCCGCTCCACGGGATACTCCTTGACGTAGCCGTAGCCGCCGAGCACCTGCACCGCCTCGACGGTAACCTGCATCGCGACATCCGAGCAGAACAGCTTGGCCATCGCCGAGTATTTGCCGATGTCCGGATCGCCGCGGTCGATCTTGGCGCAGGCCTGGTAGAGCAGCTCGCGGGCGGCCGCGCACTGGGTCTCCATGTCGGCGAGCTTGAACTGGATCGCCTGGAACCTGTTGATCGGCTTGCCGAACTGCTTGCGCTCACGCGCGTAGGAGGCCGCGTAGTCGGTTGCCCCCTGCGCGATGCCCAGCGCCTGGGCGGCCACCCCCAGCCGGGAGCGATCGAGCGTTGACATCGCGACCTTGAAGCCGTGGTTGACCTCCCCGACCACGTTGCTGGCCGGAACCCGCACGCCGTCGAAGATCGGCTGCCCGGTGGGCGAGCCGCGGATCCCGAGCTTGTGCTCGAGCTTGCCGACGCTGAACCCCGGGCGGTCGGCCTCCACCACGAACGCGGTGATTCCGCGGGAGTGGCCCGCCGCGCGGTCGGTGACCGCGAACACCACATAGAAGTCGGCGACCCCCAGGTTGGTGATCCAGTTCTTGGACCCGTCGATCACCCAGTCATCGCCGTTCCGAGTGGCGCGCGTGAGCATCCCACCGGGATCAGAGCCCGCCTCTGGCTCAGACAGCGCGAATGCCGGCGACCACTCGCCGGTGGCGCAACGCGGGAGGAAGCGATCCTTGAGCTCGTTCGATCCGAACAGCTTGATCGGCAGCGTCCCCAGCTCCTGGATCATGAGGATCAGCGCCGTCGAGGCGCAAGCCTTGGCGATCTCCTCGACCGCCATGTTGAGCATCAGCGTGCCGGTGCCGGTCCCACCGTGCTCGAGCTCGAATGGCAACCCCAGGATGTCCTGCTCGGCCAACAGCTTGCGCAGGTCGTGGGGGTATGCGGCCTGCTCGTCGATCTCGGCTGCCCGCGGGGCGATCCGCTGCCGGGCGATCGCGCGGATCGTGTCCCGGAAGTCGAGGTGCTCGGACGGGAGCGTGTAGAGCTCGGACAGAGCCGACATGTCATGGATCCTACCCCGGCCCAGCCGCCGGCGGCGGAGCGCTCAGCGCCCTGGCGCGGGAGCCGGGCGCCGCCGCGGGTCGACCGTCCAATTCCGCCCTAGATTTCGTCGCGAACTCTTAGAGGCCCGCGGGATGGCGGATCACGTAGTTGCCGCCATCGGCCAGGTTTCCGGTCGAATCGCTGCGCCAGCGGGGACCGGTGCCGCTGGGGATGTTGGGTCCGCCGAAATCGGCGGTGTCGAATGCGATCCCGGCGACCACGATCCAGGTGTGCGAGGAATCGGCGTAGATCGTGATCCACTTGCCGGGGCCGGGGCTGCCGTATGACTCGAGCTCGGTTGAGTCCTCGGGGACCGAGAGCAGGTTGGCGCCGTGCAACGCAAAGCTGACCGAGCCTGAGCAGTCGTAGCCGACGTCATTCCATCTGGCGTGGCCGCCGGCGTAGAGGTAGGGCTTGCCGATGATCTTGCTGGCCGAGGCGATCACCTGCTGGACGACGGCGGGCGCGCTCGCCGGCGGACTCGCCGTGCCGTCGGAGTTGATCTGCGCCTTGGCCACCGGGCCGGTGGTCGGATCCGCCGTGGCCACCACCGCGCGAAGTGCCTGCGCCACCGCGTAGGAGACAACACCGTTGGCGGTCATCCCGTGGGCGGCCTGGAATGCGATCACGTTCTGCTGGGTCCCCGGTCCGAACTGGCCGTCGACGTTGGTGGGGAAGCCGGCCAGCGTCAGGTATCCCTGCAGCACGCGCACGTCGTGACCGGACATGCCCGGACGCAGCACACGCTCGCCCAGGTGCTGCGAGCCCCCGTTGGGCGTGATCGTCGTCGTGGCCGGCGCTTGGCTCGGGGTCTTGGCCGCCTTGCGCTTCAACCCTTGAGCGGAACGGCGCTTGGAGGCCGGCGCGATCAGCGCGCTGCCGCCGTTGCCCGTCGTATCGGAGGTGGGTCGCGCCGAAAGCACCGCGTTGAGCTTGCGGACGAACTGAGCGTCGACGATGCCGTCAGCGCGAAGGTGGTACTTGCGCTCGAAGCCGACGACGTTGCGCACCGTGGTGGGGCCGAAGATGCCGAGCGACGGCGTCGGGAAGCCGGCCCGGGTGAGGTCGGTCTGCAATGCGCGGATGTCACTGCCGGTCATTCCCTGCCTAAGGACCCGGTCGCCAAGGTGCGGCGAACCGGCCAGCGCTCCAGGCGCCAGCGCCGCCAGGCCGAAAACGGCGCCAAGGCCCGCTCGGCGGGTGAAACGTCCGAAGATCTCGTGCGACAAGGACAACCCCTTCTCTTTCTGAGGCCTACGGGGTTAGCTGTCGGGCTCGCGCTGAAAGAGCTGCGCTACGCCGGTGCTCCGGCGATTCGCCCCGGGGGCCCATTCGGGCCCCATCGGGTTCCCCGTTCGTCACGACACGTGCGCCAGGACGATTCGGCTGGGTGCTGTATCGGCAGGGCACATTACTCGACCAGCAAGATCCTTGTCACGCAGCGCTTTTATGGAGACTTCAGCAGGAAGACGCCCGCTCTTTGTCGGATGCGACCAGCCTGCTGTTTGGACGCCGTGATGGACGCGCAGCCGGAGGAGCGACCGCTGCGCGTCGTGATCGCCGATCAAGAACGGTGTACTAGGCTCCGATCATGGACGCCGACTACACGCCGCGGGAGGTCGCGAGCCTCCTGGCCGAGGGCGAAATCCAGCTCATCGACGTCCGCACGCCCCACGAGTACGAGGCCGGCCGGATCGCCGCAGCGCGTTGGATCGAGCTCAACGAGCTAGGTGCCCAGGCCGAGACGATCGACCGCGACCGGCCGGTCGTGTTCTACTGCCGCTCGGGCGGGCGCTCGGCGATGGCAACCGAGGCATTCGTCAACGCCGGCTTCGATGCGCACAACATGTCCGGCGGTCTGCTGGAGTGGCGAGGGGCGAGCCTGCCGATCGAACCCGACGACGGCTACGTCGCCGACCCCTGAGACACGTCGGCTGTCGCCGACCCCTGAGACACGTCGGCTGGTGCGCTAGGGCTTCCACTTGATCGAGCAGCCGACCGGCTTGGTCTCCGGGCGCTGGGGCGGGTCGCCGGACAGGACGGCGTCGAGCGCGTCACGCAGCCAGGCAGCCCGCTGAGCGGGATCGTCGTAGTCGGAGTCGGGCGCGCCACGGTAGCGCAGCACGCCGCCGGCGTCGAGCACGAACACGTGTGGTGTGGTCTTTGCCCCGTAGGCGCGCGCAACCTCCTGGCCGGCATCGTGGAGATAGGGCATCGGCCAGTCCTCCCGCTCGAGGCGTGCCTGCATCGCCTCGTAGGAGTCACGCGGGTAGCGCTCGGAGTCGTTGGAGTTGATGGCCAGGAAGCGCACTCCCCGTTTTGCGTAGTCCCGCGCGGCCTGCGCGATCCGGTTCTGCCAGGCGAGCGCGTAGGGGCAGTGGTTGCAGGTGAATACGACGACCGTGGCGCGCGTCCCGTCCCCGCCTGGGGAAACCTGGCGTCCCGTGGTGTCGGGCAGCTCGAAGACCGGTGCCGGGTCGCCGATCGCGACCGTCATCGTCTCGTCTCCGCGCGCGTGGCAGCTCGGCGCAGCGCATCGCGCAGATCCTCGGGGTCTGGCGTTGGAGAGATCCGGCCGTCACGACGCCGATAGATGCGACAGCTCAAGCCGCCCTGCTGATCGCCGTCGCCCTGCTGATCGCCGTCGCCCTGCTGATCGCCGTCGCCCTGCTGGTCGCCGTCGCCCGGGCGGGTCGACGGGGCGCCGGCCAGATCCTGCCCGTCGATCAGGATCGTGGGCGAACCGCCGAACCCCACGGCTCGTGCCTGCGCTTGTGTGCGGATCTCGCGCATCCGGAACTCGGCGCCCGGCAGGCCCAGCTCCGCCAGTGCCAGCGCCAGCTCGGAGCGAGCCCGCTCGGTGGACGGACAACCCTCCCACCACAGCAGTTCGATATCCGGGACGCGCATGTGTCTGAGGCTACCTACGGTCCCCGAGGGGGCGAGCCGGGTTCATGGGCGCCGGTCAGGCGACGGTCCACGTGTCGCCCGCCAGCAGCAGATCCTCCAGCTGCGCGTCGGAGGCGGGCTCCGCCGCGGCCGCCGCATGACGGCCGTACACCGGGCGCTGAACGTCACGAAAGATGCCGATCGGCGTGGGCCCGGTCGGCGTCTCGGCCAACTTGCAGAGCGAGAAGGCCAGCCCCGGGTCACCGCGCTGAGGATCGTGGACCAGCAACGCGCCGGCCCCCACATCGGCCACCTCGACGATCTCCAGGTTCCCGTCCGCTCCGCGCACGATCCCGTGCTCCGATTCCGCGCCGAAGCGGATCGGCTGACCAGCGGCCAGACGGATCTGGTTCGCGTCCCTGGTGTCCTTGTCGGTCAGCGCCGCAAACGCGCCATCGTTGAACACCGGGCAGTTCTGGTAGATCTCTACCAACGCCGCGCCCTCGTGCTGCGCGGCGGCGCGCAGGATCTCGGTCAGGTGATGGCGGTCACGGTCGATCGTGCGCGCCACGAACGACGCTTCGGCGCCCAGGGCCAGAGCGATCGGGTTAAACGGATGGTCGGCGACGCCGAACGGCGTCGACTTGGTGATCTTGCCCAACTCGGAGGTGGGCGACGCCTGGCCCTTGGTGAGGCCGTAGATCTGGTTGTTGAACAGCAGGATCTTGACCGGAACATTGCGTCGCAGCGCATGGATCAGGTGGTTGCCACCAATCGACAGCGAGTCGCCGTCACCGGTCACCACCCAGATCGACAGATCCTCGCGAGCGGTGGCCAGACCGGTGGCCAGTGCCGGAGCCCGACCATGGATGCCGTGCATTCCGTAGGTGTCCATGTAGTAGGCAAAGCGCCCGGCACAGCCGATCCCGGTGATGAACACGATCCGCTCGGGCGGAATTCCCAGCTCGGGCATGAACTGCTGCACCGCCGAGAGGACCGCATAATCGCCGCAGCCTGGACACCAGCGGGTTTCCTGATCGGACTGAAAGTCGGCCTTGGACAGCTTCGCTGCGGCGGAGCCGTCTGCGTCGCCATGAGCGCGAGCGTGCGCAGAGCCGTGGCCGTGGCCGGGCCCGTGGCCCGTGCCGGGCGCGTGGCCGTTGCCGGTACCGGGCGGGCTTGGCGCACCGTTGCCCTGCGGATCGGTCACTGTCGCTCCGCTATCTCTCGTTCGATCTCGGACGCAAACAGGGGCTGTCCCTCGACCTTGCCAAAGGACTCGGCGTCGATCAGGAACTTGGCCCGCAGCAGCTGCGCCAGCTGGCCGGAATTCAGCTCGGGGATCAGCACGCGGTCAAACGATCGCAGCACGTCGCCGAGGTTATCGGGCAGCGGGTTGAGGTTTCGCAGCTGGGCGCTGGCGACCTTGTAACCCGCCTCGCGCGCCCGGCGCACGCCGGCGCGGATCGCGCCCTCGGTCGAGCCCCAGCCGATCACCAGCAGCCGCGCCCCCGGCTGCGAATCGACCACCAGCGGCGCGATCTCGGCCGAGATCCCGGCGATCTTCGCGGCTCGCAGCTCCGTCATGCGGGCGTGGTTGGCGCCGTCATAGGAGATGTTCCCGCTTCCGTCGGCCTTCTCCAGCCCGCCGATCCGGTGCGCGAGACCCGGCGTGCCGGGGATCGCCCACGGCCGGGCCAGCCGCTCGTCACGGCCGTAGGGGAGGAACCCCTCGCCGCAGTCGGCGCCCGGCGCGGTGGCGAAATGGGGATCGATCGCCGGCAGGGCGCTGACGTCGGGAACCAGCCACGGCTCCGAGGAGGAAGCCAGGAACGAGTCCGACAGCAGGATCACCGGCGTGCGGTAGCGGATCGCGATCCGCGCCGCCTCGAAGGCGGCGTAGAAGCAGCCGCCCGAGGTGCTCGGCGCGATCACGGGAAGCGGCGATTCGCCGTGTCGGCCGTAGAGCGCCATCAGCAGATCCGACTGCTCGGTCTTGGTGGGCATCCCGGTCGACGGCCCCGCGCGCTGGACGTCGACCACGACCAGCGGCAGCTCGAGCATCACCGCCAGCCCGATCATCTCGGCCTTCAGGTCCATCCCCGGGCCACTGGTGGCGGTGACGCCGAGCCGCCCGCCGAACGAGGCCCCAAGCGCCATCCCGGCCGCTGCGATCTCATCCTCGGCCTGGATCGTCGAAACACCGATGCTGGCGTGGCGCGAGAGCTCATGCAGCAGCTCGGAGGCAGGCGTGATCGGATAGCTGGCGAGCACCAGCGGCAGTCCACTGCGGACGCTGGCGGCAATCAGCCCCAGCGACAGTGCCGTTGTGCCGTCGACGTTGCGGTAGGTGCCGGGCGGCACGTCGGTGGCGGGATTGACGCGGTACTGGACGTCGAGCAGCTCGGTGGTCTCGCCGAACGACCAGCCGGCGTTGAAGGCGGCGAGGTTGGCCTTCGCCACCGCCGGTTTGCGGGCGAACTTGCGCTCGATCCACCGCTTGGTGACATCCGTCGGCCGGCCGTAGAGCCAGGACAGGACCCCCAGCGCGAACAGGTTCTTGGCCCGGCCGGCATCGCGGCTGGAGGCGCCTTCAATCGCCTCCACAGCCCGTACGGTCAGACTCGTCATCGGGATCCGGTGTACGCGGTGGGCCTGCAGCGAGCCGTCCTCGAGCGGATTGGCGCCGTACCCGGCCTTCTCCAGGTTGCGTTTGGTGAAGGCGTCCTCGTTGACGATGATCGTGGCGCCGCGCTCGAGCTCCTTCAGGTTGGCGCTCAGGGCTGCGGGGTTCATCGCCACGAGCACGTTGGGGGCGTCCCCGGGGGTGAGGATGTCCCGTGAAGCGAAATGGATCTGGAATGCCGAAACCCCGGCCAGCGTCCCGGCCGGAGCGCGAATCTCGGCGGGGAAGTTCGGCAGCGTCGCGAGATCGTTGCCGACTACGGCGGTGGCATCAGTGAAGCGGGTCCCGGCGAGCTGCATGCCGTCGCCGGAGTCGCCCGCGAAGCGAATGATCACGCGCTCGCGTTCCTCGACCGCCTTGATCACGGGACCCCCTCGATATCAGTGCGCGTAGACCGGCTCACATCTTCCTTAGCTGCTCAACCAGTCTACGCAGGCGCGCAGACGCGCGGTTAGCGCGCGTGAGTTAGGCGCACGGTTTGAAGATCGCCCGCGACGGTGAACCTGTGCTCGATGGCCGAGAAAGATCACGGACAGCTGGCCGCGGAGCTGGCACATGAAACCGACCGGCTCCAAAGCGAGAGCGACCGCGTCGGGGCCAAGATCGATGAGGTCAGGTCTGACTGGCGGCGCAAGCAGGCCGACGGCGCCGTGCCCGGAGCCGTGCCCGCCGAGAGCGAGCCTGAGGGCCCGACCAGGCCGGACGATTCCGCTAGCCGGATCCTCCCGGTCCAGATACCAGTACCTGAGCACCGATGCGCGCTTGCCGTCGACGTGGTGGCCGTCGTCTTCGGGCCAGGGAGCGAGCAGAAAGCGCGTGATCGCGCTGTCCGCCCTCGTGGTCTCCGTAGACCAGATCGACCATCAGGGGAACGTGGTCGATCAGCGCCTGGCGCACCCGCTTGAAGTTGGGGCTGCTGGGATCGCTGATCCGCCCCTGCCAGTAGCCGGTGTCGCCGGCCGGGATGTAGAGGTCGAGCTGCTGGCGTTGAAACCCCTCTACATCAGGCGCCTCGTCCAAGCTGGTCTCACGCGGCTCCGCGTGCCAGGCGTGGAGCACCGCCAGCCCCGAGCCGCCGTTGCGCAGCGCGATCGCCATGTAGATGTTCTCCTCATCCTCGTCGAGCAGCACCGCGCCGCCGTGGCCGTGCACGGTCAGCAACACGCCGTCGCCGAAGCGAACACGCTCGCGCGGATCGTTCTCACGGGACGGAACCAGTACGGGGCGCAGCCCGACCATCAGCGACCGTTCGGCCAGACGCGCGGAACGGTTGGCCGACCTGACCGAGCTGAAGGTGGCGACTGCGAGCACGAGCGTGCCACCCGCGGTCGCCAGCGAAGAGATGGTTGCCCAGTCGGCCATCGGCGGCTAGGCGCTCGTGTCCTCGGTGCCGGGCCTGGAGCCCGGCGGGGATTGTGCGCTAGAGCTTTTGGACGTTGACGGCCTTCGGTCCCTTGGGACCCGCCTCTTCCTCGTAGGACACTTTCGCGCCCTCCGCGAGTGAGCGGTAGCCGTCGGTCTGAATGCTCGAGTGGTGGACGAACAGGTCCCGGCTGCCCTCATCGGGTGTGATGAAGCCAAAACCCTTCTCGTCGCTGAACCACTTGACCGTTCCGGTTGCCATGTGGAGTGCTCCTCCGTAGTCAAGTGCTGCTACCGCGGAGGTCGTCTATACCGATAACCCCGAGGACTGCACCTGCTTCCCGCCGCTCGTACGTCAGACAAACGGCCTTACGGCGCGGGACGGTAGCACGGCGGCCCGCGGCCGGCCATGCCCCGGGATCGCCTTCACAAGCTCGACACACGTCATCCTTCCCGGGACGATGGAGGATCCAATCCCGGTCGCCCGCAACACCGCCATCCCCCTGCGCGAGGTGGTCGTTCGCGCCTCGCGCTCGTCGGGCCCGGGCGGCCAGCACGCCAACGTGACCGACTCGCGCATCGAGGCGGTGTTCGACGTGGCCGCCTCTACCGCGCTGAGCGAGGAGCAGAAGCGCCGGGTCACCGCGCGGCTGGGCAATCGCGTAGTCGCCGTCGCTCAGGACGGCCGCAGCCAGGCGCGCAACCGGGAGCTGGCGCTGGCCCGCCTCGCACGCCGCCTGTCGGCCGCGCTGGCCGTCTCACGCCCCCGCCACGCCACGCGCCCCAGCCACGGTTCGGTACAGCGCAGGCTCGAGGCCAAGCGCCGTCAGGCCGAGCGCAAGCGCGGCCGCCGCCCACCCAAGGACGACGATCGCTGACCGGCCGCTGTCCACCCAGGGACGACAATCGCTGACGGGCGTCCGACCGCGTGCCATACGCTGGAGCCGTGCACTGGCTCGTCGACGGTATGAACGTGATCGGCACCCGTCCCGACGGGTGGTGGCGGGACCGCGATGCCGCGATGCTGCGGCTCGTCGACCTGCTCGAGAGATGGGCGGTCGCCGAGAACGAGGATGTCGTGGTGGTGTTCGAGCGCCGGCCGTCGCCACCGATCCGCTCGACGGTGATCGAGATCGCCCACGCTCCGAAGCCGAAGTCCGACGCCGCCGATGACGAGATCATCCGCCGTCTGCGCGCCGATCCCCAGCCGGGCGCGGTGCGCGTGGTCACGTCTGACCGCTGGCTATCTGACCGGGCCAGCGCTGCCGGGGCCAGTGTCGAGGGAGCGGACTCATTCAGGACGAGGATCGAAACAGGCTGACTCGGGCTGCCACAATTCTCAGATGACCGATGAACCGTCCCGCCGCCCGGCTCCGCCCCGGGGCCGAGACGGAGCCCGCCCCCCGGGCTTTCCCGGCTGGAAGGTGACCCCGGCACCCGACGGGCGGGGCGCCCGCCAGGACCGGACCCCTGCTCCGGCCGGGCCGCGGTCGCGCTGGTGGATCGCCGTGCTGGTGGTTGGGCTGCTGGCGCTGAACCTGTGGATCTCCTCGCGGGCGCTTCAGCCGAACGCACCCGTAAGGGTCCCCTACAGCCCCACCTTCCTCAATCAGGTCAAGGCCAAGAACGTCAAGGAGATCTCCTCCACCGGCGACGCGATCCAGGGCACGTTCAAGCAGGCGGTCCGCTACCCGTCCAACGACGCCAGCGTCCAGCCGACGACCAACTTCTCCACCCAGGTCCCGTCGTTTGCCAACTACTCCCAGCTCGACAGCGAGCTGCAGAGCGCGAACGTGATCATCGACGCCAAGGCTCCCAACGCCGGTCCCTCGCTGCTCGTCAGTCTCGTGCTCGGGTTCGGCCCGACGCTGCTGCTCGTAGCGCTGTTTGTGATGTTCGCCCGCCGCGCGGCCGCCGGGGCTGGTGGAGCCGGCGGGCTGATGTCCTTCGGGCGCTCGCGTGCCCGGCGGGCGGAGGCGTCCGAGCAGCCGGTGACCTTTGAGGACGTGGCAGGGATCGACGAGGCCAAGGAGGAGCTGACCGAAATCGTCGATTTCCTCAAGAACCCCGACAAGTATCTGGCACTGGGGGCCAGGATTCCGCGCGGCGTGCTCCTCAGCGGCCCGCCCGGAACCGGCAAGACGCTGCTGGCGCGGGCGGTGGCCGGCGAGGCGGGCGTGCCGTTCTTTCAGATGTCGGCGTCAGAGTTCGTCGAGATGATCGTCGGCGTCGGCGCCTCCCGCGTACGTGACCTGTTCGCCCAGGCCAAGACGGCCGCGCCGTCGATCATCTTCATCGACGAACTGGACGCGATCGGCCGCTCGCGCTCCGGTGGTGGCCCGCAGTTCTCCGGTGGCCACGACGAACGCGAGCAGACCCTCAACCAGATCCTCACCGAGATGGACGGCTTTGCTCCGCGCACCAGCGTGATCGTGCTGGGGGCGACCAACCGACCCGAGGTCCTCGATCCGGCGCTCCTGCGACCCGGCCGCTTTGACCGGCGCGTCGTCGTCGTGCCACCGGACCGCGCCGGTCGCGAGGCGATCCTGCGGGTGCACTCGCGCTCGGTGCCGCTCGCCGCCGAGGTCGATCTGAGCTCGATCGGCGCCTCCACCCCTGGAATGGTCGGCGCCGACCTGGCCAACCTGGTCAACGAGGGCGCGCTGCTCGCCGCCCGCCACGGGCACGCGAAGGTCACCCGCGGCGACTTCTCAGACGCGCTGGAGCGGATCGTGCTCGGCGCCGAGCGCAAGGTGATGCTCACCGAGGACGATCGCCGGCGCACCGCCTACCACGAATCGGGTCACGCGCTGGTCGGAATGCTGACGCCGGGAGCGGACCCGGTGCGCAAGGTCTCGATCATCCCGCGCGGGATGTCGCTGGGCGTGACCTTCTCAGCGCCCGACGCCGACCGCTTCAACCTCGATGAGCGCCACCTGCTGGCCCAGATCAAGGTAGCGCTCGGGGGCCGCGTAGCCGAGCAGATCGTGCTGGGCGATCTCACCACGGGCGCCGAGTCAGACATCCAGCAGCTCACTCGGATCGCGCGCTACATGGTCGGCCGGTGGGGCATGAGCACCGCGATCGGCCCGGTGGCGGTGATTCCGGCCGACGGCATGGGACCGTTGTTGCCGGGCGTGTCCGAGACATCGGCCGAGACGCAGCGCCTGGTCGACGAGGAGGTTCGCCGGATCGTCGAGAAGGCGCAGTCTGAGACGACCGAACTGCTCAAGTCACATCGCTCCAACCTCGACGCGCTCGTCAATGCACTGCTCGAGCACGAAACGCTCGACGAGGCCGACGCATACGCGGCGGCCGGGCTTCCGCGCGAGCCCGCCGCGCCGGCGCTTGGGCCGGCGCAGATAGCACCGCCGGTACTCAGCTAGGCGCAGCCCCGGTCCCGAGGGCGGGCGCACCGCGGCTCCCGGGCGGGCGCCTCAGTCGCCGAGACGGGTGATCCGCGCCAGCGCCTCATGGCACTCGACCACGCGGCGCTTGACCGGGTCAGTGTCGGGCCGGTCGTGGACCAGGTCCCAGGTGCGGTCGGCGATCTCACGCGCGTTCTCAGGCGTGGCGCTTTCCCACAGCCGGTCCACGAGCCGCAGTTCGAAGCTCTGGATCTGGTCGGCGGGGTCGCCGGGGTCCATGCGCGGGAGCGGCTCCCCGGTCGCCTCCTTCCACATCCCGGTGGCGACCAGCAGTCGATTCCGCATCGTGATCGGATCCATCTCGGACTTCATCCTAATGACGACACGACCGGAGCTTTCACATCAGCACGCCCGTCAGCCGGGGGGCTTGATCTGAGTGCGCAGGAATCTGTCGAATCCGCGGTCGCCGAGCACGCCGCGCAGCACCGGGAGAACGCGGGCGATCGGCGTGACCCGGTAGCGCGAACGGGGGCGCGCCGCGGTGATCGCGCGTTCGATCGCCTGCGCCACCTGATCGGGCTTGCCGGCGATGAAGCTCTCGTCGGTCTCAGCGTCGGCTTTGGCCACCGCGGCGTGGTAGGCACCGTACGGGCCACCGCCGTCGCCGGCCAGGGCCGCGTTGGCGGTGGCGGTGAAAGCGGTGCGGATCGGGCCGGGCTCGATCACGATCACGCTCACGCCGAAGCCACTGACCTCGAAGCGCAGCGCGTCGCTGAGCGCCTCGATCGCGTACTTCGATGCGGCGTAGGCGCCCGCACCCGGCATCGTCACACGGCCGGCAACCGAGCTGACGTTGATGATCCGTCCCCTGCGGCGAGCGCGCATTGCCGGGAGCACGAGTTGCGCCATGCGCAAACTGCCGAACAGGTTGGTCTCGAACTCGTCGCGCACTGCCTGCAGCGACACCGCCTCGATCGCTCCGCTGACCGCGTACCCCGCGTTGTTGACCAGCACGCCGACGGCGCCGTGGTCGCGCTCCACCGCCTCGACGGCAGCGCGCATCGAGTCCTCGTCGCCGACCTGGAGCGCGAGCGTCCGCGCCCCGGCCCGCTGGAGGTCGGCGATCGCCTCGGCCCGGCGCGCGGTCGCATACACGAGGTGGCCGTTGCCCACCAGCAGCTCGGCCGTGGCATGGCCGATTCCAGACGAGCAGCCGGTTATCAAGATCGGTACGGACATGGCCTGGTGCACCAGGCCGACCCTAGCCGATCGCCCTTCTCGGCAGGCACTGGTGCTCGTCCCCGTGAGGTCGCTCGAATGCGAGCGTACTTGCGGCGGCGGCGACGGGTTGCAGATCAGACCCGGGGCAGTTGCTGCGTTGTGCTGAGCGTCGAGGCGAACAGGTCGCCGTGCTGGTCGATCCGATCGAGCACCTGCTCGGTCTCAAAGCTCAGCAGCTCCGCGTCGCCGGCTTCCCGGCAGTGCCTGACCTCGTCCCAGCCGACCGGCGTGGAAACCGTAGGGCGGGCCAACCCGCGCACCGAGTAGACGTTCACAGTCGTCTTGTGCGCATCGTTCTGGCTCCAATCGACCAGCACCTTGCCGGGCCGCAACCGCTTGGTCATCCGAGAGACCACCAGCTCCGGCAGGCGCTGCTCCAGCAACTCGGCCACCCGGCGCGCGAACGGCTTGGTCTGTCCGTAGGTGACATCGACGTTCAGCGGTAGGTAGACCTGCATTCCCTTCGAGCCCGATGTCTTCACGGCAGATTCGAGTCCCAGCTGCGCGAACAGCCCCTCCAGCACGAGTGCCACCTCACAGCAGTCCAGGATGCCCGCCGGAGGACCGGGGTCGAGGTCGAACACGAGCATCGTCGGCCGCTGCGGCGCCCGGGCCAGTGACAGCGACGTGTGCAGCTCGACATCGGCGAGGTTGGCCAGCCAGATCAGGGTGGGGCGATCCTGCGCCAGCGTGTAGTCGATCGAGCCGATTCTCGCCGTCTGAACCCAATCGGGGCGGTGAGACGGTGACTGCTTCTCATAGAAGTACTCGCCGGCGACGCCGTTGGGATAGCGCTTGAGCGTCAGCGGACGGTCACGCACGTGCGACACCAGCGTCGGCGCCGCGCGAGCGTAGTAGGCGATCAGGTCACCCTTGGTGAACCCGGCCGCCTCGAACAGGACCTTGTCCCAGTTGGTGATCTTCAGCCGGCGCCCGTCGGCCAGCACCGCCAGCGAGCCATCCGGGAGGCGCTTCACCTCGTCGAACAGCTGCTGGGGGGAGTCCGGGGAAGCGCCGGATGCGGAGCTTCTGGCGCCACCCCGGGCGGGCGGCCTGGCGACGCGGGCGTTTGGGCCGGCGCCACGACGGGCGGGCGGCTTGGCGGCACGACGGGCGGGCGGCTTGGCCGCCGCGCCCTCCAGGACCACGTCCTCAGCCGCCTTGTCCTCCCGCAGCCCCTTGTAGGAGGGGGCTCGCATCACCCCCTCTGACGTCCACTCCCTCAGCTCGATCTCGGCGACCAGCTTCGGCGTCACGAACACGGCGTTGCGCGGGAGCTTGGGCGCCGCCACAAACGGGTTCGCGTCGGTGCGCAGTGGCGCCAGGCGGGTGGCGAGGTCGGTGAGCGTCTGGTCGGTGAACCCGGTCCCGACCCGCCCCGCGTAGCGAAACGCGCCGTCCTGATAGTGGCCCATCAGCAGCGCTCCGATCCGATCGGTGCGCCGGCCCTCGCCGGGCAGCCAGCCGCCGATCACCAGTTCCTGACGCAACGTGTGCTTGACCTTCACCCAGGCCCCGGTCCGGCGTCCCGGCTCGTAGCGCGAGTCAAGCCGCTTGGCGACGATGCCCTCCAGGCGCTGGGCTCGCGTGGCCTCCAGCAGCCGGGCGCCATTCCCCCGGTGCGCCGCCGGGACCCGCCAGGCCGGGCCGCCGAGCTCGAGCGCCTCGAGCCTCGAGCGCCGCTCGTGGTAGGGCAACTCCAGCAGCGGGTGACCGTCGAGGTAGAGCAGATCGAAGATCGCATAGACGACCGGCGTACTGGCCGCCAGCCGGCGCACCGCGGATGCAGCCGTGACGTGCATCCGCCGCTGCAGCCGTTCAAAGCTCGGGCGTCCGTCGTCGTCGAAGGCCACGATCTCGCCGTCGAGCACCGCATCGCGCATCCCCAGCTGCCCCAGCAGGCCGCGAAGCTCGGGATAGCCGTCGGTGATCTCCCGCAGGTTGCGGCTCTCCAGGCGCAGGCGCCCCGGCTTTACGTAGGCGATCGCGCGCACCCCGTCCCATTTGACCTCGAACGCCCACCCCGATTCGGGGCTGGGCAGCTCGCCCGCGCCCGCCAGCATCGGCACCAGGTGCTCGGGCATCGGGCGCCGCTCGCGATCGGCTGGCGGTCCCATGCGGTGGATCATCCAGTCCTGACCTTTGCCGTCCGGCTGTGATCCGATCGGGAACAGGCCGTAGCGACCGGTCAGCCGCTCGCCGTGGAAGCTCACCTCGACCTTGCGCGGCTCCCACTTGTGCAGCTCGAACGTGCCGTGATCCCAGATCCGCATCGTGCCGGCCCCATACTCGCCGGCCGGGATCTCGCCTTCGAACTCCAGGTACTCCAGCGGATGGTCCTCGGTGTGCACGGCGAGACGGTTCTCGGACGGATCCGGGGGGATTCCGTTCGGGATTGCCCAGGAGGCCAGCACGCCGTCGTGCTCAAGCCGCAGATCCCAGTGCAGGCGGGTGGCGTGGTGCTCCTGGACGACGAATCGCGCCGCCGGGCGGGTGGGGCGCAACGCCCGTGCGCTCCCGGCGGGCTCGGAGGTGGATTGGAAGTCGCGCTTGGCGCGGTAGCGACCCAGCTTGTCAGGCGGCACCGGCCATGATGATCGCCGAAGATGTGTCCGATGCGCGTCGTCACCTGGAATGTCAACTCTCTGCGCGCCCGCCTACCGCGCGTGCTGGAGCTGCTCGCCGAGCACCGCCCTGACGTCGTCTGCCTGCAGGAGACCAAGTGCACGCCACGGGCCTTTCCCAAGGACGAGTTGACGCAGGCCGGCTACGCCGCGGTCCATCACTCCGCCGGGCAGTGGGCCGGGGTCGCGCTGTTGGCTCGATCCGGGCTGGCGCTCAGCGAGCCCCGGCTGGGGCTTCCCGGTGAGCCGGTCGCGACCGAGGCCCGGTGGTGCGAGGCGACCGTCGCCGGGATCCGCTTCGCCAGTGTGTACGTACCCAACGGCCGCGACCTGGAAAGTCCGGAGTTCGCGCGCAAGCTCTCGTTCTTGGAGGCCATGGCCAGGCGGGCGAGCGCCATGCGGCCTGCGCTGCGGCTGATCGCCGGCGACATGAACATCGCCCCGTCCGATCTCGATGTCTATGACCCGGCGGCGTTTTCGCACTCCACCCACGTAACGCCCGACGAGCGCTCACGGCTGGAGCAGATCCTCGTCCAGGGCCTGATCGACGCTTACCGGCGCCTGCACCCCAAGGAGGTGCAGTTCACCTGGTGGGACTACCGCCAGGGTCACTTTCATCGCGGTCTTGGCCTGCGGATCGACCTGCTGATGGTCGACGAGCAGCTCGACGCCGCCCTGCTCAGCTGCGGGATCGACCGCGATTACCGCAAGGGCGCAAAGCCCTCCGATCACGCGCCGGTTCTGCTCGAACTCAGCGATCAGACGCCCGGCTCAGCGGTTCAGCCGTCCGGCTGAGGGGCGGGACGCCGGGCCGAGCCGAGGATTGTTGGTCGCACGGTCACGAGCAGGCTGGGCTGTCGCTCGTGCGCCAACCATTGCAACACCAGCGGCGACTGCTCGATCAGTGCCTCCGTCCGGCGATTGGGATGACAGCCGGCGGCCAGGGCGCGATGCGGGCGCTGGACGAGATCCTGAAAACGCCCCAGCCAGCTGCCCTCCGGAGCGCGCACGTGCTCCAGGAACAGGAACTGCCCGCCCGGACGCAGCACGCGGGCGATCTCGCTCAGGGCCCGGCGCGGATCGTCCACCGAGCACAGCACCCAGGTGCAGAGCACCGTGTCGAAGCTCTGGTCGGCGAACGGCAGCGTCTGCACGTCGGCCCGGACGATCTCGCACGATCGCCCCGTCGCGGGGCGGTCCGCAAGCGCCTGGCGAAGCCGAGAGAGCATCGGCGGGCTGGGCTCGCTGCACACCAGCCTGCCCACGGCCGCGGGGTAGTGGTCGAGGTTCAGCCCGGTGCCGGCGCCGACCTCCAGCGTGTCACCCCAAGCGTGGGAGATCAGCCGGCGGCGGATCTTCCGCAGGCCGGCCTCCTCGGCCCGCGCGGCCAGGTGTGGGTAATAGAGCGCGAACAGTCGCTCGCTCCAGCTCGGCGGCGGTTGCATCGCGCCGGCAACTTACACGCCACAGCGTCACCGTCTACGCTGCGCGCAGGCTAACTACGAGGGGGATCTGATGGCCGTGAAGCTGCACAGGTGCGGAGCGATGTGGGTCAAGGGACCGCATCCCTGCTGGAAGGTTCAGCACGCGCTCGACGAGGCGAGTATCTCGTATGAGATCGTCAAGCACCCGGCGTTCCCGCGCAGCAAGCGAACCGAGTACATCGCACTGACCGGTCAGAAGCTGATGCCGGCGATTGAGCTCGAGGACGGATCGGTGATCCGGCTGCAGAGCAAGCAGCTGGTGGAGCTAATCCAGTCCGGCCAGCTCGCCAGCCAGTCTTAGGCCTCCGCCCTCAGCGCCGAGGGAGGGCGCGCGGGACTCCGGTTGATCGCCCCTGGGCGATCAATCAACTCAAATCGCCGCCAGGCGATCCCCTCGAGGCGCCGCCAACCGGGTTGATCACCCCCTGGGCGACCAACCAATGGAATCGCCCTCTGGGCGATTCCGCCGCTTCTTCAGCAACTTTTACACGCACGCGCGATCATTGCGTGCATGGCGCGCGTACTGGTGGTCGACGACGAACCTGCCGTGAGGCGGGCGCTGGAGCGCGCGCTACGGCTGGAGAGCTACGAGGTGGCCTTCGCCGCCGACGGTGAGGAGGCACTCGACGCGCTGGCCGCGTCGCCCGCCGACGCCGTGATCCTCGACGTCCTGATGCCCCGGCTCGACGGCCTGGAGGTCTGTCGGCGCATGCGTCAGGCGGGCGACCGCACGCCCGTGCTGATGCTGACCGCTCGGGATGCAATCGATGACCGCGTCGAGGGCCTGGACGTCGGCGCCGACGACTACCTGGTCAAACCGTTCGCGCTGCGCGAATTGCAGGCACGGCTGCGGGCGCTGCTGCGCCGGGCCGGAGACGGCGCCGACGGCGAGGCGCTGCGCTACGGCGACCTCGTGCTCGACCCGATCGCCCACGAGGTTCGCCGGGGCGAGCGGCTGATCGATCTGTCGCGGACCGAGTTCCTGCTGCTGGAGCTTTTCCTGCGCCACCCCCGCCAGGTCCTTACCCGCACGACGATCTTCGAGAACGTGTGGGGATATGACTTCGGTCCCACCTCCAACGCGCTTGGCGTCTACATGGGCTACCTGCGCCGCAAGACCGAGGCCGGCGGTGAGCCGCGGCTGCTGCACACCGTGCGCGGCGTCGGCTACGTCCTGCGCGACTGATCTGAGAGCCGTCGTGTCCCTGCGCAAGCGACTCACGCTGATCGCCGCGACGTCGGTGGGAGCCGCGATCCTGATCGCCGTGGTCGCCTGTTACATGGTGGTTCGGGGCCAGCTGCGCGGTCAGGTCGACAGCGCGCTGCAGGCCCAGGCCGTGCAGGTGAAGCGCGACGGCAATTTCGCGCTCGGGGGCGGCGGATTCCCAGGGCTCCCGGCCAACGCCGGCGGCCGGGCTCCGTACGCGCAGATCGTGTCCACCACCGGGTCGGTGGTGCCCGTTAGCGGCGGGATCACCCTGCCGGTCGACTCGGCCACGCGCAATGTCGCCACGGGCCAGGCCGGTGGGCAACTCTATGACGTCACCATCGACGGCAGCCACCTGCGCGTTTACACCTTCCACGACACCGCCAACACGCCTGGAGGCGAGGTGCCGGTGGCCGTCCAGCTCGCGCGCCCGCTGGCGCAGGTCGACCATATCCTCACCCACCTGCGCCTGATCCTGTTACTCCTGTTCGCAGGCGGCATCGCGCTCGCCGCGGCGCTCGGGCGCCTGGCGTCGCGCCGCGTGCTGGCGCCGCTCGGTGAGGTCGCCCAGGCCGCCCAGCACATCGGCGAGACCGAGGATCTGACCAGTCGGCTGCTGGTACGAGCCGACGACGAGGTGGGCCAGTTGGCAACCCGCTTCAACTCGATGCTCGATCGCCTAGAGAGCTCCCGCGCCGCGCTGGACGAGTCCGTGCGCGCCCAGCGCCAGCTGGTCGCCGACGCCTCGCACGAGCTCCGCACGCCGGTCACCAGCCTGCGCACCAACATCGAGGTGCTGCTGGCAGGCGGCGAGCTGGAGCCCGATGATCGCCGCCGGCTGCTGGCCGACGTGGTGGAGCAGAGCGAGGAGCTCAGCGCGCTGGTGGGCGACCTGATCGAGCTCGCCCGCGGTGACGAGCCGGTCGGTACCCCTGACGACATCCGGCTGGACAACCTGGTCGACGAATGTGTCGCGCGTGCCAGACGCAACGCTCCCGGGATCGAGTTCGACTGCAAGCTCGAGCCGGTGATCGTCGATGGCGTCCCCGAACGGCTCGGACGGGCCGTCAACAACCTGCTCGACAATGCCGCCCGCCACTCTCCCCCCGGCGCCACGGTGGAGGTGACGGTCGACCGCGACGGCGTGCGCGTGCGCGATCACGGCCCCGGCGTCGCCGAGCAGGATCTGCCCTACGTGTTCGATCGCTTCTTCCGTGGCACCAACGCGCGTGGTCGCCAGGGCTCAGGGCTCGGGCTGGCGATCGTCCGCCAGGTGACCGAGCAGCACGGCGGCCACGCTGACGTCGTCAACGCGCCGGACGGCGGCGCGCTGTTCACCCTGCATCTGCCCACGGTCGCGGTCGGCGAGGATCAGGGCTCGGCGCCGGTGTTCGGCGAGCCCGCCGGTCGCGAGCCAGTCAGGAGCCATTGAGGGGTTCTGGGGCTGTGAGCCTCGACTACGGCGCCGGCGGCCGCGCGACTCGGGCCTGGCGGGCGACCAGAAAGCGGCGGCGCAGCAGCCAGAAGCCCAGCCCGTAGACGGGCACGACCGCCAGCAGCAGCAGCGCCCGCTGGTGCGGCTCGCCGAACGCCGCCACCAGCCCCACCTCGACGCCCACCGCCGGCATCGCCGCCAGCAGTGTCGTATGAGAGCGATAGCCGGCGAAATGCTCGCGGGCGGTCACCTCGATCACCCCCAGCGCGCACACCACGACCCCGACGATCAGCGCGGGTCCCCCACCCTTGATAACTCCGATCAGGGCCGAGATGAATCCGGCCAGGATCGCCAGCTCGGAGATCGGCAACCCACCGAACGGACTCGGAGGCCGCTCACCCTCACGGCCCGGCTGGCGCTGACCGCGACGCCGGTGCCGGTCGGCCACGATCTTGCGCTCGGCGCGCAGCTCACGCCGTGTGGACGGCACCGGCCGCGGCGCCGTCGGATGGGTGCGCCGCTTGCGCGAACCTCGCTTGGACTTCTGGCCGGCCAATGTTGGGGTGAGGATAGGGCTCGCGGATTACAGTTGAGGCGATGAGCTCCACACCTGGAGCTCTACGCCCATCGTTTGGTGATGCCGGTGCCGTCCGGGATCGGGATCGTGCCGGACGTCGACGGTGCCGTCCTGCCCCACCAGCGCTACACCTTCCCCCCGGCTCTAAGTGGCCGCATCCGGCCACGCCGCGCCATAAATATCTCCTCCGCGGCCGCTCTAACCTGTCGGCGTGGCCCGCCCAGCCTTCAGCGCATCGTTTCCGTGGCTACTCGCCCTCGCGCTGGGCGCCGTACTGCTGAGCGGCTCGATCACGCCGAGCCCCGCTCGGGCCGACGGCGATCCCGCCAGCGACGTGCTCCTGGGCGAGAACGTCTTCTATCCATACACACCGCCGGTATCGCCCGGAGTCCAGAAACAGCTCAACGCCGAGACCGTGGCCGCCGAGCGTGCCGGCTTCCCGATCAAGGTCGCGCTGATCGCCTCGCCCGTCGATCTCGGGGTGATCCCGGATCTGTTCGGCCACCCCCAGAAGTACGCCGATTTCCTCGATCAGGAGATCAGCTTTGAGACCAAGCAGCAACTGCTGGTGGTGATGGCCGCCGGCTACGGCGTGCAGGGCGTCGACCGAGCGGTCCAGGGCGCGGCGATCGCATTGCCCAAGCCGGCCGGCGTCACCAGCACCGACCTGGCCAAGGCCGCAATCTCGGCAGTGGCCAAGCTCGGCGCGGCAGCAGGGCATCCGATCAAGGGCGCGCCGGGGTCATCCACCGGAAGCGCTGGCGGCTCCAGCGTTGGACTGGTGATCGGCCTGGGCGCCGCAGCGGTGCTGATCGCCACCGCGTTGCTATTCCTGCGGCGCCGTCCGCGCAGCGCCTGACGGTTCGGTGCTCGGACCGCACTAGCCAGCTAGTCCCAGCGGCGACGCCCGGCCCGTAGCGCCCGCAGCTCAGACACACCGTGGGACTCCTCCAGCCCGGCGCTGGCACCGGCGCCGGTGCCGGTCAGAACGCGAACCGGCAGCTCTCGCTCATCCGCGCCGCCGGCGCCATCCGATTGCACCCGCAGCACCCGGGCGCCCGGGCGGGAGGCAACGCACGCCGTCAGCCGCGTGCCGTGGAACACCACCGCGGCGCTGTCGTCAAGCGCGTAGCCGGACTGCAGCTCGCCCGCGGCCACTGCGGCGCGATACACCGGACGGCGCTCCGGCTCGCTGTCGAGGTGGACCGACAGGCTGCCCGGGAGCAGGCCAAGACCCACGACCGCCTCCGGCGCGCCGCCGCTCATCGTGATCCCGCCCGCAAACCAGCACATCGCCCCGGCGCTCAGTCCGGTGAGCACGACTCCGGACTCCCACGCCGCGCGCATCGCCTGATCGACGCCGTGCTCACGCCAGACCGCGAGCATGTTACGGATCGAGCCGCCGCCGACGTAGATCGCGTCCTGGGCGAGCAGGTGCTTGATCGGATCGATCCGGTCGCGCCCGAGGTGAAACAGCGACAGGATGCTCGGCTCACAGGGCCAGGAGCCGAATCGCTCATAGAAGCGGGTGGTCTGCTCACGCGGATCTCCGCTGGCCGTCGGCAGGAAGCAGACCTTCGGCACGGGCTCGCCGGTCATCGTCAGCACGAGACGGTCAAGCGCCGAAGTGCGCTCCTGCATCGTGAACCCGCCGCCACCCATGGCCAGGACGCGGCGGCGGTCGCCCGGCTTATCTGACACAACTTGCCAGGATGGCGCACGCGCGCTCTCCGCGCACGGGCGCCTGACTCCCGGCGACCTCACGCCGCCAGCGCCCCGCCACTCACCAGTGCGGGATTCAGGCGCTCGGCGTCCTCGGCGGCGGCCTCGCCCAGGAAGCGCACCGGCAGCTCTCGCTCCACCGCGCCGCCGTCACCGTCCGCGCACACATACATCGCGCGCGCGCAGGGCTTGGAGGAGACCACCTCGGCGAGGTCGGTGCCGACAAAGTGCAGCGCCGCGCCGTCGCCCACGCCGAAGCCGGCGGGCATTCCGTCCGCCACCGCGTCGATGAACGCGCTCCGGCGCCCGGGCTCGTCGGCGTAGTGCACGGCGTTGCTCCAGGGCAGGAACCCGAGCCCTTCCATCCGGCGTGGAGCTCCCTCGTGAAACGAACTCACCGCGTGCGAGAACCAGCACAGCGATCCAGCCGAGCCACCGCACAACACCGCCCCCGCGCGCCATGCCTCGTGCAGCGCCAGATCGATCTCGTGCGCCCGCCAGGTGCCCAGCAGCGAGACCAGGCTGCCACCGCCGACATAGATGACGTCCTGGTCGAGCAGGTGGCCACGGGGATCCCCGACGCCGGTCTCACGCCGGAACAGGGAGATGTGGGAAGGCTGGCAGCGGGATGCCGGGAAGGCGCGGTAGAACCGCACCACGTAGTGGTCAGCATCGCCGCTGGCGGTCGGTAGGAAACAGATCTTGGGACGTTTGACGCCGGCCAGTGCGAGCACGTGGTCATCGAGCAGCGGGTTGCCCCACTCCATGGAGAAGCCGCCTCCGCCAAACGCCACGATCTGGGGCGGCCGTGTGCGCATTGGGAAAAGGTAGCCGCGGCAATTAACCGGGTCATTGGCCCCGTGTCCAAATCTTGGCCGCCTCACCGTCCTGCCGAAAACCGGCGTCGTCCAGCGGAAACCCCTGGCTGCGAGCCTCCGGACGGGAGCCGTCAGGCCGCCGGTCGGGGCGTCAGGCTGCCGGTCGCGCCGTGTTCGGCGTCGACGGTGCGTCGGCCATCTCGCGGAACAGACCGGTCACGACGAATACCGTCTGCTCGGCGATGTCGACCGTGTTGTCGCCCACACGCTCCAGACAGCGCGCCACGAGGATCATGAACATCGCCCATTCGCGGACCTCCAGGTCGTCGCCGACCTCCACCGCCCGCCTGAAGATCGCACGGTTGAGGCGGTTGATCTCCGCGTCCTGACGGACGAGATCCTGGGCCATCTCCACGTTGCGCTTGGCGAACGCGTCGCGCGCCTGAGTGACCTGGTCACGGGCGAGGCGCCCCATCCGCTCGATCAAGTCAAGGATGTCCTTATCCTTCGGTGCCTCGTAGCCGGACAGCGGAACGAGCTTGGCGATGTTCACGCACTGGTCGCCCATCCGCTCCACGCAGCGGATCATGTGCAGCAGGGCCGCCACGATCCGCAGGTCACCGGCCACCGGCGCCTGGCGCGCCAGCAGCGACAGGATCCCCTGGTGGACCTCCAGATAGCGCCCGTCGATCCGGTCGTCGTCGGCAACCACCATCGACGCCAGCTCCACGTCCTGGTAGCTGATCGACTCCAGCGAGCGATCCAGCTGGCCGATCACCAGGTCCAGTCCGCCCAGGGTCTGGCGCTCGAGCTCCTTGAGGTCCTCACGAAATTGATGCCTGGTCTCTTGCATATCGCTAGCCGAACTTCCCAGGGAATTCGTTGACAAACCCTCGCATCACGCCTCCCTAGCCGAATTTCCCAGTGAATTCGTTGACAAACCCTCGCATCACGTCTCCCTAGCCGAATTTCCCAGTGACGTAGCGCTCGGTGCGCTCGTCTGAGGGGTTGGTGAACACGTCATTGGTCGGGGCGTGCTCGACGACTTCACCATCAAGCATGAACACGGTCGAGGTGGCCACGCGCGCCGCCTGCTGCATGTTGTGCGTGACGATCACGATCGTGTAGCGCTCCACGAGCTCGGCGATCAGCTCCTCGACCTTCAGCGTCGCGATCGGGTCAAGCGCCGAGCACGGCTCGTCCATCAGGATCACCTCTGGTTCGACAGCGATCGTCCGCGCGATGCACAGGCGCTGCTGCTGGCCTCCCGAGAGCCCGGTCCCCGGCTCGCTGAGGCGGTCCTTGACCTCTTCCCACAGCCCGACCGAGCGCAACGCTCGGTGTACCTGCTCGCGCAGGTCGCCCCCCTTCTCGCCGGTCAGGCGCAGACCCGCGGCCACGTTGTCGAAAATCGACATCGTCGGAAACGGGTTGGGCTTCTGGAACACCATCCCGATCAGTCGTCGCACGGAGGTCACGTCGACGCCGGAGGCATAGAGGTCGAGCTCGTCGAGCGTGATGCTCCCCTCCGCTCGTGCGCCGGGAATCTCCTCGTGCATGCGGTTGATGCAGCGGACCATGGTCGACTTCCCGCATCCCGACGGTCCGATGATCGCGGTCACCTCGTTGGGATGAAAGTCGATATCGATGCCCTTGATCGCCTCCTGCTGGCCGTAGTAGGCGTGCAGACCCTTGACCTTGACGGCGTGCCCGGAGCTGTCTCTGGCGGCATACCGATCCGCGGACTGTGGGGCGCTCTGCGCTGCTGGCTGCGACGGGCGCCCGGCTGTCGACATGTCGGCTGGCTCCTTGGTGTTGGTGTCAGGTGGGATCATGCCAGGCGGCTCCTTCGGGCGATCGCTCGCGCGGCGAGGTTGAGGATCAGGACGAGCGCGACCAAGGTCAGCGCGGCGCCCCAGGCGCGGGCGACGATGATATTGCGGGGCGAGGTTATGTCGGTGAAAATCTGGAGTGGCAGGGCGTTCATCTGCGCCCCGAGGTTGGCCGTGGCCCCGAACGCTCCGGCGGTGGTGAACAGCAGCGGGGCGGTCTCGCCCATGCCGCGCGCGACCGCCAGCAGCGAGCCGGTCACCAGCCCGGGCAGCGCGGTCGGCAGGACCACCTTGGTCACCACCCGCCAGCGGGGAGCGCCGAGCGCCAGCGCGGCCTCCCGCAGCGAGTCGGGGACCAGCAGCAGCACCACCTCCGACGCGCGGGCCACGATCGGGAGCATCAACAGCGAGACTGCGACCGAGCCCTTCCAACCGGTGAAATTGCCGCCGACGTGCGAGATGACCAGCACGATGTAGATGAACAGCCCGAACACGATCGATGGGACGCCCGTCATCACATCGATGAAGTAGCGCACCAGATTCGCGAACCGCGACTGCTTGCCGTACTCGGTCAGGTAGAGCGCCACGCCGATCCCGATCGGGATCGCGATCAGGGACGCCAGCGCGATGATCTCCAGCGTGCCGAGGATCGCGCTGCGGATCCCGCCCGGGTTTCCAAAGAAGTTCCCGTTCGGATCGGTGGTGAAGAAGCTCCCGCTGATGCTGCCCAGTCCCTTCAGCAGCAGGTAGTAGATCACGAGTGCCAACGGGATCAGCGCGATCACGGTGGCGGCGATCAGGGAGCCGCGCATGATCTTGTCCGTCCGCCGGCGGCGCGCACTGATCGGCGCGAGCGCATCTGGGGTCACTGAGACTCCTCCACCGTCAGGGCAACCGCGAGGCCCGTCCCGCCGGTGTTGCGCCGGCCGCGCACGCCGCGGGCCACGAACCAGCGGGCGAGGATGTTGACGAACAGCGTCAGCACGAACAGGACCAGCCCGGCCGCGAACAGTGCCGAGCTGTGAATCGGCGTCGCCGCCGCCTCCCCGAACTCGGCGGCGATCACCGCGGCGAGCGAGTAGCCCTGGGTGAACAGGTTGTGGCCGATCACCGGCGCGTTGCCGATCACCAGCACGACCGCGATCGTCTCCCCGAGGGCGCGCCCGAGACCCAGCATCGCGCCGCCGGTGATACCTGGTCGCGCGTAGGGGAGCACCGCCATCCGGATCATCTCCCAACGGGTGGCCCCCAGCGCGAGCGCGGCCTCCTTGTGCTCGGACGGGACCGTGGCCAGCACCTCACGGGAGATCGCCGAGACGATCGGCAGGATCATGATCGCCAGAATCAGCCCGGCGATGAAGTAGTTGGGGCCGGTGACTGTCCCGCCACCGATGAACGGAATGAACGAGAACGTGCTGGCAAACCACTTCTCGGCCGGCAGCAGCTTCGGGATCAGCACGTACACGCCCCACAGCCCGTACACGACCGACGGCACGGCGGCGAGCAGATCGACCAACCCCGACAGCGGGGCGCGCAGCCGGCGAGGGCAGATCTCGGTCAGGAACACGGCGGTCGCGACCGCCACCGGCACCCCGATCAGCAGCGCGATCGCTGAGGTGATCAGCGTCCCGACCAGCAGCGGAGCGCCGTGATAGATGCTGCGGCTGACGTCCCAGTCGTTGCCGAACACGAAGCTCAGCCCGAAGCTGCGGAACGCGCCCTCCGACTGCCCGATCAGCCTGATGAAGAAGTAGGCCAGCAGGGCCAGGATCAGCGCCGCAAGGGTGGTCAACCCCCACTTGAGGATCCGGTCCGGAATCCGGCTGACCGGCGACCGCTCGAGGACCGAGCGGCCGCCGGGAACCGGGTTGGCGCTTGCCTCCACGACCCGCCCTTAGGAGATGGGCGAGCCGTTGCAGGTCATCGTGGCAAGCTGCGTGGTGTCCTTGGCCGCCAGCGATGCCGGCAGTGGCGCGTACGGGAGCTTGCTCCCGCCCGAGCCGAGCGTCTGCTGACCGGCGCCGAAGGCGTAGGCCAGGAACTTCTTCAGCCCGCTGGCCGTCGACGCGTTGGCGCCGCCGGACTTGCACGGGTCCTTGTAGGCATCCAGGAACGTCTGGGACACGATCGGGTATGCGCCCGCGCCCGGGGCGTTGATCGTCGAGATCCCCAGGTCACTCGGGACCTTGAGGCCCACCGCCGCGAGTGAGGTGTTGGGGATCGTCGGCAGCTCGTAGGCGCCCTTGGAGTTCTTGATCGACGCGTAGGTGAAACCGTTCTCCAGCGCATAGGCCTGCTCGACGTAGCCGACCGCTCCCGCGGTCTGCTTGATCGCGGCCGCCACGCCCGCGTTCTTGGCCGCGCCGGTGCCGACCGGCCATTTCACGTCCTTGCCCGCCCCGACCTGCGAGCTCCACGCCGGGCTGACGTCTGACAGGTAGGTGGTGAAGCCGCTGGTGGTGCCCGATGAGTCCGAGCGGTGGACGATCGTGATCGCCGTGCTGGGAAGGCTCAGGCCCGGGTTCAGCGCCTTGATCGCCGGATCGCTCCAGGTCTTGATCTTGCCGAGGAAGATGTTGGCGAGCGTCGGTCCGTCGAGCTTGAGGCCGCTCTTGACCCCGGAGAGGTTGTAGGACACGGTGATCGCGCCGAAGGCCACTGGGAACTGGAGGACCGGGCCCTTCATCTTCGTCAGGTCGGTCGGCTTCAGTGCCGGGTCGCTGCCGGCAAAATCCACCGTGGCGGTCTGCAGATCGGCGATGCCGGCGCCCGACCCCACCGGGTTGAAGTTAACGGTCAGGCCCTGGGACTTCAGGCTTGAGCCCCACTGCTGATAGATCGGGGCAGCCAGCGTCGAGCCGGCGCCGTTGAGCGTGGCGGAGCCGCCACCGCTGCTGCTGCTGCTCGAACTGGCTGCAGGTGCGCTCGAGGTGCTGCTACTCGAACTGCTGCTGCTGCTCGAGCCGCACGCCGCGATCCCCAGCGCTGCGGCCACGGCCAAAACGGCCGCGCTGATGCGACTTGTACTCACGTTGATCTCCTTGATTCGTTGTTGAGCAAGTGTGTGCCCAACTCACCGCGTAGGTGTTATCGAGTTGTGAACCGATCGTTGGTCGGTTGTTTTGGGTTCTGCGGCCAGGCGATAGCCAAAGCCGAAGTGGGTATGGATGAACGACCAGCCCGGCAGCGCGTCCTCGAGCTTCACGCGCAGCTTGCGCACGTACACGTCGACCGAACGATCTCCGGGGCGCAGCTCACGCCCCCAGACGAGACCGAACAGCTCCTCGCGGGCCATGATCCGGTCGGATCGCCGCGCCAGCTCGGTCAGCAGCCGCAGCTCACGGACCGAGAGCATCAGCGCCCGGCCGGCTGCCCGCGCCAGGTGCTCCTCGGGCAGGACCTCCAAAGGGCCGACCTGCAGCACTTCATGTGGCTGTTGGGTGACGACCGTCATCGCCGAGCGGATCCTGCTCGGCCGAGGCGCCGCGGGCGTTACTCAGTCGTGATGGAGATGTGAAGAGGCTGTTACCGGCCGCCGACGGTCTGCGGGATGCCCGGCGTTTTGCCAGGCCGGGCCCCGGGGAGCCCCCCGGCGCCCCGGCGGGGGTTCAGGCGGTCATCGCAGGATCGAACTCGACATCGTGCTCGTGCACGACCAGTTCGTCCAGATCCCGGGTTCCCGACTCGTCGCGCTCGGGTGCGAAGCGATAACCGACCCCGAAATGGGTGTGGATGTAGCTCCACTGCGGCGACGCGCTGCGCAGCTTCTGGCGCAGCTTGCGAACGAACACGTCGACCGATCGATCGCCGTGGGCCATCGCGTAGCCCCACACCCGCTCGTAGATATCCTCGCGGCGCAGCACGCGGTCGGACTGTGAGAGCAGTTGCAAGATCTCGAATTCCCTGGCCGTCAGCTCAAGGCTCGCGCCCTGTGCGTAGGCCTGGTAGAGGTCGGGACGCACCGTGATCTCGCCGACCAGCAGCGCCGCCTCGAGTGTCGGCATCTCCACCCGCCGATGGCGGCGGATCGCCGCCTCCACGACACAGATCAGCTCCTCGGCGTGACACGGCTTGGTGATCCAGGCGTCGACGCCGAGCCTCAAGCCCCTAACGCGCTGGGCGACGGATGACGAGCCGGTACAGACAATCACCGCCAGGCCCGGAAGACGCGTGCAGATCCGTTCGATGTACTCCCAGGCACCCGGACCGATCAGGGCGATGTCGAGCACCACGGCGTTCAGGCGCATCGTCACGAGGGCCTCGGGCATGATCGGGGTGCTCAGAGCGCGATGCTCCCAGCCGAGCGTGTCCAGGCGATTGGCCAGCACCTGCATGAAACCGCGGTCGTGATCGAGGATCGCCAGCCGGAGACGGCTGGGGACTCGCTGGGCGGCAGCCGGCACCGTCAGGCCCCCGCCAGTGCTCTCTGGTGACATGCCGAACACTCTAAAGCACGCCGCGACGGACCCGGCGTTCAGCGCATCGTTGGTCACAAGATGTTTACACGCAAAGAGCGTACGAACCTGCCAGTATCAGGGGCGACAGACAAGGCATAGGCGTGGCGCCGCCGCGGCGGCCCATCGTTACGCTCTGAACGTGCGCGTCCTATCGTCACGGCATTGGGCGCGAATGCTCGTGATACCCGCGAAAATGCTCGGCAGATGACACGTCCAAGAGCAATCATCCTGGCGGTCCTGACCGCCGGGGCACTCGCCGTCGCGGGTTGCGGCGCCTCCTCGCACACGGGCTCGGCGAGCTCCAGCTCGGCCGCCGCTCGCTCCACGTCGTCGACCGCCTCCGCAGCTTCCAGCGCGGCACCGCGACCGGCGCTCGATCAGCTGACCAGCGCGGAGCACCCGGGCGCGGCCCAGTTTCCGCCCGCCCAGGGACGAACCCTCAAGCAGCTGGCGGCGCTGGCGAAGTCAAGCGCCCAGCTCGGGGCCGCCACCGGTACCTTCACGCCCGGCACGCGCCGCCTGGCGTTCGGGCTGACGACCAGCTCAGGCGCGTTCATCTACGCGCCGACAGCGATCTACCTCGCCCGAAGTCCGACCGCCCCGGTTCGGGGACCGTTTTTGGCTCCTGCCGACCCGATGGGGGTGGCGCCCCAGTACCGCAGCAAGCAGAACTCGGGGCCCGGCGGTATCCAGGCGATCTACGCGACCCAGATCCCGGTAGCGCGCGCGGGCACCTACACGATCCTGTCGCTCACCCGAACGCCGAGCGGGCTGGTCGGCGCGCCTGGCGAGGTCGCGGTCGCCGCCTCCTCTCTGATCCCCGACGTCGGCCAGCGTCCGCCTGACATCGCCACCGACACCGCGGCCACCGTGCACGGCGACGCGGCGCTGCTGACCACCCGGCTGCCAGCTGAGCACATGCAGTCGGTGTCGTTTGACCGGGTGCTCGGCAAGCGCGCGGTCGCGCTGCTGTTCTCAACCCCGCAGCTGTGCATTTCCCGGGTCTGCGGGCCGGTTACCGACATTGCGGTGCAACTCCAGCACCAGTTCGGCCAGCGGGTGACGTTCATCCACGAGGAGGTCTACGTGGACAACCAGCCCAGCAAGGGCCTGCGCCCGCAGCTGAAGGCCTTCCATCTGGAGACCGAGCCATGGCTGTTCACGATCAACCGCCGCGGAGTGATCGTCGCCCGGCTGGAAGGCGCGTTCGGAGTCAACGAGTTCACCCAGGCGCTGCAAGCAGCGCTGCGATGAGAGCCACTGAGATGAGGGCGGCGTTGAGATGAGGGCAGCGCGCGTCGCCGCCGCAGTCGACACCCTGCTGGCGATCTTGGCCCTGGCCGGCTGTGGCTCGAGCTCCGGCGGCGCCGTCTCGGCTCCCGTGATCGCCCCGGCTCGCGTCTTCACGCTCGGAGGCTTTGAACCGTCGGGGACGGTCGTGCCCGGCCGTCCGGTGACGGTCTCCTTCACCGTCCGGCTGCCCGACGGCAAGCCGCTGACCACCTACAAAACCGGCCCGGGTCCGCACACCGGCGTGCACTTGATCATCGTCCGTGACGACCTGGCGGCCATCATTCACGACCATCCGCCGATCACCCCCACCGGCCTGCTGCGCCAGACGGTCACCTTCCCTTCGCCGGGCCCCTACCGGGTGCTGGTCGACCTGTATCCCAACCTCCCCGGCGGCCAGCCCAATTTCCAGCTGTTCACCGACATCCACGTGGCGGGCGCCTACCACCCGATCAAGCTACCGCCGTTCAAGCCCGACCTGGTCGTCGACGGCTACCACTTCGACGTGCAGGCGCACCCTGTGCTGCACGCGATCCAGGCCGAATTCCTCCACGTAGACGTAACCGACCCACACGGCCGGCCGGTGCATTTCGTGCCCTGGTTCGGAGCGCTCGCTCACGCGATCTTCTTCCATCAGGGCTCGCTCGACTACTTTCACACCCATATCTGTGCCCCCAACGCCCCCAACTGCGGGAGCCTGGCCGGCGCGCCGCGGATCACCGGTCATTCGACAGCGCCGGGCAAGCTGACGATCGGGGTCCTGCTGGCGGTGCCGGGAACCTGGCGGCTATTCCTGCAGATGAAGCTCGGCGGCCGGATCGTGACCGCGCCGTTCACGCTGAAGGTGGACTCGTGATCTCACTGAGCCCCTGATGCGCGGGCTTAGACCACTTAGATCGAAGATGGTTCAATGATGGGAATGCATCGCCGGCGCATGGCCGCGTGGATGTCGTCGTTGCCGCTGATGGTGGCGGGCTCCCAGGTGGCTCACGTGCTCGCCTACCGGTGGGTCTATCCCAACGCTCACGTCCGGCTCAGCGAGCTGCTGTCAACCGGGCATGCCTACATGGGCAGCGGGGCTTACCTGCCGATGCTGCTGGGAATGATCTTCGCCGCCGAGCTGGTCGGGCTGGGTGGCGTGCTGGTAGCCGGCGTCGCCCGACGTCCCCAGCGCCCGGTACCGGCGTGGGCGTTCGCGCTGCTGCCGATCCTCGCCTTCACCTTGCAGGAGCTGTTGGAGCGATGGCTATCGGGCTCGTCGTTTCCGTGGTGGATGGTCCTGCAGGCGACCTTTCGCGCCGGCCTGCTGGTCCAGCTCCCATTCGCTCTGGCCGCCTATCTGCTCGCCAGGCTGCTGCTGCGCACCGCCGTCGCGGTCGGGCGCGCTCTGCGCGGGGCTGCGCCGCTGGGGCGGCCAACCAGCCGGCCGCTTGGATGGGTCGTGCTGGAGGCGTTCTCACCGGCGCTTGGTGCGCTGGCCGGAGGGCATGCCGGCCGTGGGCCGCCGGCGGTCCTTCTGGCCGCCTAACGCCGTGATTTAGAAATCTCGCGGCAGCCTAAGGCGGCCCGGTAGCGCGATCGCTGCACTTCTGGCCGCCTGAGGCGGCCCCGTGGCGCAGTCGCTGCACCGTTGGCGACGGCTGGCCTGAGAGCCTGGCGTCGCTCTGCTCCGAGCCCAGACCAACAAGGAGTAGTCGATCCCTGATGAGCACCCATCCTGTACGGCACCGGCTGACCGCCGCCGTCGCCGTCGCCGTCGCCACGCTGGCCTTCAGCGCCGCCGCCTCGGCCCACGCGCGGGTCAGTCCGGCCGTGTCGCTCGCCGGCAAGCTGCAGCTCTACAGCCTGGCCGTCCCGACCGAGAAGTCGAACGCCACCACGACCAAGATCGAGCTGACCGTGCCGAGCGGCTTCGGGATCGACTCGTTCGTGCCACCCCCGCCCGGCTGGCATCAGCGCGTGCAGCAGAGCGGCTCGGGCGACAACGCGGTGATCGAGAAGGTGACCTGGACCGGCGGCCATGTCCCGACCGGCGAAGACTCGCTGTTTCAGTTCCTCGCCCAGCCCGCCGCGAATGGCACCTACACGTTCACAGTGCAACAGACCTACTCCGATGGCTCGATCGTCAACTGGAACGGCTCTGAAGCATCGGCCGCACCCGCGCCGACGATCCAGGCCGTCAGCTCGCTCGGCGGCAGCGGCACCGGCGTATCGGTGCTCACGATCGTCGCCCTGATTCTGGGCGCGCTCGGCCTGCTCGCCGGTGGGTTTGCGCTGGCCGGCGGCGCCGGCGGTGGCGGCGGCGGTCGAGGCGGCGGCGGCCGGCCGCTGGCATGACCCGCCGGGCGCGCGTTCTTCTAGCCTTAGCGGCGATCGCGGTCGGATTCGTGGCGCCCGCTTCCGCGGGCGCGCACGCGTATCTGATCAAGACGGTGCCGGCCGCCAGCGGCGTCCTGGAAACCCCGCCCCGCCAGGTTGCGCTGACCTACGACGAGGCGGTCGAGCCCCGGTTCGCGATCATCTCGGTCACCGACGCCGCCGGCAAGCAGCAGACGACCGGGCCGGTCACACGGTCACCGGCGGACCCTGACACCCTGACCGTGCCGCTGCGCCCCAACCTGCCCGAAGGCTGGTACCTGATCTACTGGCGCGCGATCTCGGTCGACGGGCATCCAGTTCAGGGTGCGTTCACCTACGCGGTGGGCCCGAACCCGGGGCCGGCGCCGCAGTTCCCGATCCCGAGCATCTCGGCGACCGCCACCTCGACCAACCTGCTGATCGCCCGCTGGGCGATGTTCCTCACCGTGATGGTCTCGATCGGCCTATTCGTGCTGCGAATGTTGATCATCCGTCCGCTGGTCCGACGGACGCCCGACACCAGTCTGCGCGCGATCACGATTGCGTTCGTGATCGCGTCGGTGTTGGGGGTGATCGCGATTCCCGTCTACCTGGACTTCGCGATCGCCAACGACAGTCTGCGTTCGGTGTTCGACCTCGCCACGCTGGTGCCGCTGTATCGCGTGACCGCGTTCGGGCGCGACTACCTCGACATGGCGGTCTGCTTCGCGCTGTTCTGCATCGCCGCGTGGATATCGCTGTGGGTCGATCGGCCTCAGCGCGAGCTGCGCTCAATCGCCGAGCTGGCGTCGGTCACCGGGGCGTTGCTGGCGGCAGCGGCGGTGCTGGTGATCCCCGGCGGCGCCGGACACGCGGGGCAGACTTCGCCGCGCGGCGTATCGATGTTCCTGGACTGGTTGCACCTGGTCTCGGGCTCGGTCTGGATCGGCGGGCTGGTCGGCCTGCTGGTCGTGTGGCGCAGCCTGGCGCCGGCGCGACGGACCGCCGGCCTGGCGGTGGCAGTCCCACGCTTCTCCAACGTCGCACTGCCATCGGTGCTGGCGCTGCTAGCCACCGGAACGCTGGCCACGATCATCCACATGCCCGCCGTCGACGCGCTTTGGAAGACCGGCTACGGGGTGGCGATCCTGGTCAAGATCGGGCTGCTGAGCGCGGCGGTGCTGTTCGCGGCGACCAATCGCCTGCGCGCCAAGCCCGGACTGCTGGCCGCGAGCGCCGGCGCTGACCACGCTGAGCGCGCCGGGGCCGGTCTGCTCGCCGCGAGCGGTGGTGCTGACCGCGGCGAGCAGGCCGCCCGGCTGCTGCGCCGGATGCTGAGCGGCGAGGCGCTCCTCGTCACGGCGGCGGTGTCCGCGGCCGCGGTCCTGTCGAGCCTCGCCCCTCCTCCGCCGGCGTTTGCGCTGCAGGACTCGGCGCTGGCGCAGGTCGGACCCGGGCGGGTCGCCGAGACCGTGCAACGCGCCGGGTACAAGCTGCAGGTGCTCGTTTCACCCAACAAGGCGGCGGCGCCTGACTCGTTCGCGCTGCGGATCACCAAGGGCGGTCAGCCGGTACGCGGCGCGAACGTCACGCTCACCTTCAACCACACGGAGATGGAGATGCCCCAGCAGGAATATCAGCTCACCGAGAAGCCGCCCGGCGTGTACTCGCGAGCCGCCCCGGCGCTCGTGATGGTCGGCAAATGGGCGCTGGCCTTCCAGGTCACGCCCCGCGGCGGGCCGTCGTTCACCGCGCTGATCCTTGACCAGGCCAACGGCTGATGGACGCGCGGACATCTGGGGGCACAGTCGCGCGGCGTCTGCTGGCGGCCCTGATCGCGCTGGGCTGCGGCATTGCGGCACTCGTCATCGCTATCCTCCTAATACGGGGCGTGCTCGCATGATTGAGACTCGACCGGCCCGCCCCAGCACCACCGATGGCCTCTCGCACTAAGCAAAAGGAAGAAGCTCGCGCGCACCGCCTGGCGGAGGAGCAGGCACGGTCCGAGCGGGTGCGTCGTCAACGGCGTCTGCGGATGCTCGGCGGCGTCGTGCTCGGTGCGGTCGTGCTGATCGCCGTGGCGGTCGCCATCTCCAGCAGCGGCGGTAAGTCGGGTGGCCTGGCCAAGGGCAAGACGGCTTCCCAGACGATCTCGTCGGTGGCGTCGCTGCTGTCGGGGATCCCGCAGTCCGGAGCTCGCCTCGGAAGCCCCAAGGCGCCGGTCACGATGACCTACTACGGCGACCTGGAATGCCCAATCTGCCAGGATTTCACGCTCAACGGCGGCTTCTCGCAGCTCGTCTCCAACGACGTCAAGGCGGGCAAGGTGCAGATCCTCTATCGCGCGTTTCAGACCGCAACGCGTGATCCAACGACGTTCCAGACCCAGCAGGTCGCGGCACTGGCCGCCGGCGAGCAGCAGCGCTTCTGGAACTTCGTCGAGCTCTTCTACCACCAGCAGGGCACGGAGGGCACCAGCTACGTGACCGAGAGCTATCTGGACGGTTTGGCCCAGCAGATCCCCGGCCTGAATATCAGCAAATGGAAGACCGACCGCAACAATGCGGCGCTGGCCAGCCAGGTGCTGGCCGACGGGCAGACGGGAACCAAGCTCGGCGTCAACGGTACGCCCACGTTGATCTTCCAGGGCCCCAAGGGAACCGCGACGCCGTCCTCGGCAGTGCCGAGCTACTCACAGCTTGAGCAGACGGTCAAGAAGGTCACATGATCGCGCCGCGCATCGGCGAGCCCCAATGAGCGCGAAGCTGCGCCGCGTAATGCTGGTGCTCAGTGTGATCGGGCTGGGAGTCGCGATCTACCTGACCTACGTTCACTACTCCGGGATCCAGCCGGTCTGCACCGCCGGCGGCTCTTGCATCAAGGTCCAGACCTCACAATGGTCCAAGCTGGCCGGGGTCCCGGTCGCGCTGCTCGGGCTGATCGGCTACGTGGCGATCGTCGCCAGCCTGCTGGCGCCCGACGGCGAGGAGGCCCAGCTGGCCACGCTGGGACTGACGCTCGTCGGTTTCGGCTTCAGCGGCTACCTGACCTACCGGGAGCTGTTCTCGATCCACGCGGTCTGCGAGTGGTGCGCCTCCAGCGCGGCGATCCTCACCCTGCTGCTGATCGGAGCGGTGACTCGCTACGTGCTCGGGCCGATCGTCCCCGACACGCAGGAGCCAGCCGAGACGCTCGCGGCTCCGGGCTCAGAGACTCCCGCACGGCGGAGAACGGCCACCGTCGGCGTCGACAAGCCGTAAAGCGAACCGGCGAATCGACGGTCGCGGGCCGCCCACAATCCCCGGGGCAGACTTCCCGACGTTGACTTTCCCGCTCGGAGAGCGGCGATCCTCTCCCGGGCCGCGGCCGGCCTGCTGCTGGCTGCCACGGCGGGTACCAACCTCCTGCCGGGCATTGGCTTCCGGCCGACGTCGCCTCACCCGGGGCGCGTAGCCGTCCGCCGCTGACCCCATCATGCAACCGTGAGCTGGCGATCCACCCGAGCCACCGGGCGAGCGCTGCAGAACAGCCGTCAGGTCGCGGTGATCGACCTAGGCTCCAATTCATGGCGCCTGGTCGTGTTCACCTATGAGCCGCACGGATGGTGGAAGCACACCGACGAGCTCTATGAGACCGTGCGTATCGGTGAGGGGCTCGGCGAGTCCGGACGGCTGAGCGACGAGGCGATGGCCCGCGGCCTGGAGACGCTGGCCGTGTTCGCTCGGTTCTGTCGTGCCAATCGGATCGAGGGGGCGGACATCCACGCTGTCGCCACCAGCGCGATCCGGGACGCCTCCAACCGCGAGCAGTTCCTGGAGCAGGCGCGCGCCGACACAGGACTGGCGATCCAGGTCCTCTCCGAACAGGATGAGGCGCGCTATGGGTACGTGGCGGCGGTCAATACGACGACGCTGCGCGACGGCGTCGTGCTGGATCTCGGCGGCGGCAGCATGCAGCTGATCGAGGTGCGCGACCGGCACGCCGGGGAAATGACCTCATTCCCCTTGGGGGCGGTCAGGATCACCGAGCGCTTCCTGCCGGAGACCGGTCCAGCCAGGAAGAAGGACCTGGAGCGGGTCCGAGTCCACGTTCGCGAGACCCTCGGTGCCCTGGACTGGCTCACGGACTCCGGTGGCCGGCTGGTGGCACTGGGCGGCGCCGCGCGCAACCTGGCCGCCGCCGTCCAAAGCGCGGCGGGGCCGATCGACCTCGGCGTGCAGGGCTTCGTGCTCACCCGTGAGGCGCTCGCCGAGCTGGTGCATAAGTTCGCCGCCCTGCCCTCCGACCAGCGGGGATCGATCCCGGGAATCAAGCCGGGGCGCTCGGACATCATCCTGGCGGCCACGCTGGTGCTCGAGACGGTGCTGGACCTGGGTGGCTTCGACGGCCTGGAGGTGACCGAGGCCGGGCTTCGCGACGGCGTGTTCCTGGCCGGGACGCTGCTGGACGGCGAAGAGCCGCTGTTTGAAGACGTCCGCCGGGCGGCGGTCGACAACCTGGCGATCCAGTACGAGTCCGACATGGCCCACGTGGAGCACGTAGCGATGCTGTCGCTGCAGATGTTCGATTCCCTGGTCAAACAGGGCCTGTTCGAGCCTGAGCCCGGTGAACGTGAGCTGCTGTGGGCGGCGTCGATGCTCCACGACGTGGGGATGACGATCTCCTACGACGACCACCACAAGCATTCGCGTTATCTGATCGTCAGCGCCGAGCTGCCCGGATTCGACCCTCGCGAGCGCGCGCTGATCGCCCAGATGTCTCGCTATCACCGCAAGGGAATGCCCAAGCTCGGCGAGATCGCGGCCCTGACCCGGGAGGGGGACGAGCAGCTGCTGGAGCGCGACGCAGTGATCCTCAGGCTCGCCGAGCACCTGGAGCGCGGCCGCGATCAGTCGGTCTCAGAGGCACAGCTGCGCGCCAACGGGCATGGCGTCGACCTGCACCTGGAGGCCGCCGGGGACCTGATGCTGCCGCGCTGGAGCGTTGAGCGCTACGGCGACGGCGAGGCGTTTCAGCGCGTGTTCGGGCGACGGCTGCTGATCGGCTGACCGGCCGGTCCGATGGCGCGAGCCGATCAGTCGTACAGTTCAGACATGCTCTGGTTGCTACGCCACGGCGAGGCCGCCGAGGGCCTTCCGGACGACGATCGTCCGCTGACCGATCGGGGGATCCGACAGGCTGAGGCTGCGGGCCGGGCGCTGGTGCGGCTGGGGACCAACATCGACGTCTGCCTGTCGAGTCCCAAACTGCGGGCGCTGCAGACCGCACAGCGTGCCTGTGAGCCGCTTTGCCTGGAGGTAACCGTCGAGCTCCGCCTGGCGGGCCAGCCGTTTGACGTCGCCGAGCTGACCGCGGGACTCGGTGACGTGTTGCTGGTCGGGCACGACCCGTCGTTCTCGCTGCTGCTACACGACCTCACGGGTGTGCAGGCACGGATGCGCAAAGGGGGCCTGGCCGGGATCGCCAAGGGCGAGCTCGTCACGCTGCTGCGTCCCAGCGAGCTGAGCGCGATCGCCATGGCCGACGAGCGAGTCGCGTGAACGACCCCGCCACCGAGGCGCTCCAGGGTCAGGTAACCGCCGCCGAGCCCCCGGCGGCCGGCGATCTTGCCGATCCGGCCCTGTACATGAACCGCGAGCTGTCGTGGCTGGATTTCAACGACCGCGTGCTGCAGCTGGCCGAAGACGAGTCACTGCCGCTGATTGAGCGAGTCAAGTTCCTGGCCATCTTCGTCACCAACCTCGACGAGTTCTTCATGGTCCGCGTGGCCGGCGTGCACGACCAGGTGGACGCCCGGATCGACGCCCGAGGTCCCGACGGGCTTTCTCCCACCGAGGTGCTGGAGGGAATCGCCGCGCAGGTGCGCGAGCTCGACCGCCGCCATTCCCGACAGCTGTCAGACGTGATCCGCCCGGCGCTCTGCGAGCACGGGATCTCGATCGTCACGTGCGAGGAGTCCGGGGCCTCGGCTGAGAAGCTCGAGCGCCACTTCCGTGAGCAGATCTTCCCCGTGTTGACGCCGCTTGCGGTCGGCCCCGGACGGCCGTTCCCCTACATCTCCAACCTGTCCCTGAGCCTGATCGTGCGCCTGCAGGACCCTGATCTCGACCACGACGCATTCGCCCGCGTCAAGGTGCCCAAGGAGGTCCTGCCGCGCTTCGTGGAGATCTCCAAGGACACGTTCATCCCGCTCGAGGACATCATCGCCAACCATCTGATTGCGCTGTTCCCCGGGATGGAGATCCTCAGCTATGACCTCTTCCGGGTGACTCGGGACGCCGACTTCGAGGTCTCCGACGAGGCCGACGATCTGCTGCAGGCGGTGGAGGACGAGCTGCGCCGGCGCCGCTTCGGCGAGGTCGTGCGGCTCGAGGTCGGAGCCAGTATGGACCCGGCTCTGCGCACGCGACTGATCGAATGGCTGGCGGTGGAGGAGGTGCAGGTCTACGACGTCGAGGGACTGCTCGACATGAGCGACATGTGGCAGATCGCCGGAATCGAAGGCCATTCCGAGCTGCGCTGGCACAACTGGACCCCGCTCACCCATCCGATATTTGCGGCCGCGCCCGGTGTAGCCGCACCCGGCAACGGCAACGGCGATCCCCAGCCAGACGTGTTCGCCCCCATGCGCGCCGGCGACGTGCTCGTCCACTATCCGTATCAGTCCTTCTCCACCAGCGTGGAGCGGTTGGTCAAGCAGGCCGTCGAAGACCCAAATGTGCTGGCGATCAAGATGACGGTATACCGGACCTCCGACGACTCGGCGCTGGTCCCGTCGCTGATCCAGGCGGCCGAGAAGGGCAAGCAGGCGGTCTGCCTGGTGGAGCTCAAGGCCCGCTTCGACGAGCGGCTGAACATCCGCTGGTCACGCTCATTGGAGGAGGTCGGCGCCCACGTGGTGCACGGGATCCCGGGTCTGAAAACCCACGCCAAGGCGATCCTGATCGTCCGCCGTGAGCGTGGCGGGGTTCGGCATTACACGATGATCGGGACCGGCAACTTCCATGCCAAGAATGCCCGGTTGTACGAGGATTTCGGCCTGTTCACGACCGATCCGGAGATCGGCCAGGAGGTCGCCAACCTGTTCAACACGCTGACCGGCTACGGCCACCCCGAGCCCCAGCACAAGGTGCTGGTGGCTCCGACGTGGATGCGCCGACCGCTGGTCGACGAGATCGAGCGCACGGTCGCCGCCCACCGGGACGGCACCTCATCACGGATTGTGATGAAGATGAACGCGCTCGTGGACCAGGGCATCATCGAGGCGCTGTACCGAGCCTCGCAGGCCGGAGTGCCGATCGACCTCAACGTGCGCGGAATCTGCTGCCTGATCCCGGGGATCGAGGGCGTCAGCGAGACGATCAATGTGATCTCGGTGGTCGGACGCTTCCTGGAGCACTCCCGGATCTACTCGTTTCACCGCGGCGACGAACACCGGTACTACATCGGCTCAGCGGATCTGATGCCCCGCAACCTCGACAAGCGCGTCGAGCTGATCGTGCCAATCGACAATCGCGAGTTGCAGGCCGAACTCGAGGACACGATGGACCGTTGCCTCGCCGACGACACCTTCGCCTGGACGCTGGACGCCGGCCGGGAGTGGACCCGTCGCCCGGGCGCCACTCGCAGCGTGCACCGAGAGCTGATGGAGCGAACCCTGACCCAGGCCGCGAGCGCGGCCAGCTAGCACAGCCCTCCCGCCCTTCGTGCACAGCGATCTTCTGCTCGTGATCGTAGTTGTCACGGCGCTGTCATTCGACTTCACCAACGGCTTTCACGACACCGCCAACGTCGTCGCGGCCTCGATCTCCACGCGTGCGCTCTCGCCCAGAACCGCGATCGCCCTCGCCTCGATCCTCAACTTCATCGGTGCCTTCATCTCACTGAAGGTTGCCAGCACGGTCGCGACGGGGATCGTCGACGCCGCTCAGGTCTCAGAGACGATCGCCTTCGCAGGCCTGATCGGCGCGATCGCGTGGAATCTGATCACCTGGGGATGGGGGCTGCCGTCCAGCTCATCGCACGCCTTGATCGGCGGCGTCATCGGCGCAATGCTGGCGGCTGTAGGCGGTTCCGGAGTCAAGGGCGCGGCGATCCTGACCAAGGTCGTGATCCCCGCGATCGTCGCTCCGCTGATCGCGTTCCTGTTCGCGGGCGTCGCGATCATGGTGATCTACAGACTCGTCGGGCGCAAACGCCCGGGGCCAGTGACGCGCGGGTTTCGCCTCGGACAGATCGCCTCCGGTTCGTTGCTATCGATCGCCCACGGGACCAACGACGCACAGAAGACAATGGGCGTGATCACGCTCGCGCTCGTCGCGCACGGAAGCGTGAGCGCCCACCACACGCACGTACCGGCATGGGTGATCATCTCGGCTGCTTCGGCGATCTCGTTCGGCACGTACGCGGGCGGATGGCGGATCATCCGCACGGTGGGGATGAGGATCATCAGAATGGACAGCGCGCAGGGCTTCGCCGCGCAGGGGGCGGGAGCGATCGTGATCCTGGCCTCCTCGCATTTCGGCTATCCGCTGTCATCGACGCACGTGATCTCCGGCGGCGTGATAGGCGCAGGCGCCGCCAAGCGGTTGTCCGCCGTTCGCTGGGGCGTGGCCGGCAGCATCGCAGCGGCCTGGGTGTTCACGCTCCCGGCCGCGGGCATGTTCGGCGCTGTGGCGTACTGGCTCGCCTCGGCGTTTGGCAGCGGCGTGGCTGGGCCGCTGGTGATCAGCCTCGTCGGGCTCGGCGCCCTGACGACGACGCTCGCCAACCGCCGCCGACGACTGGCCGAAGCCGCCGGCGTGTGAACCCGTCCGCGCCAGGGGCGGGCGCGGGCGGTGGCGTGCGCTTCCGCTCCGGGGGGTGGTTCAAGCCACCGCCCCGCGCGGATGGTTCAAGGCACCGCGCCCCGGCGGTGACCTGCGCCGCGGGGCATGGGTGGGCTCAGCCGCCGGACGGCAGTGGGGTCAGCCGCCGGTCGGCGTGGATGCCGGACGCGTGCCCAACGTGACCTTGATGCTCTTGGTCTGGCCACCTCGCTTGATCGTCAGGGTGATCGTTTGTCCGGGCTGGTAGCTGTCGACCGTCGCGATGAACTGGTCGGTGCTCGTGATCGTCTGACCGTCGATCGCGGTGATCAGATCGCCATTCTGCAGGCCGGCGGTCTGGGCCGGGGATCCCGGCTGGACCGAGCTGATGCTGGCGCCGCCCGACGAGCTGCCATTGAGCTCCACGCCGACGTATGAGTGCTTGACCGGACGCCCGGCGATGATCGAGTTGGCGATCCGGGCGACCGTGTCGGACGGAATCGCAAATCCGACACCCGAGCTAGAGCCCTGGCCGGTCGCAGTGGAATTGTTGGTCTCGATCTGATCGTTGAGCCCTAGCACGTGGCCGTCGCCGTCAAGCAGAGGACCGCCGGAATTGCCGGGGTTGATCGCCGCATCGGTCTGGATCGCACCCGGGATCGTGTAGTTATTGGGAGCGGTGATGCTGCGCCCGACCTGGCTCACGATGCCGGCGGTGGCGGTCTCCGGCAGGCTGAACGGACTGCCGATCGCCACCACCGGATCGCCGACCTGTGCGTCGGAGGAGGTGGCAAAGGTGATCGGGTGCAGCTCAGACGAAGGCACATTGACGTGGATCACGCCGACATCAGTCGACGGGTCGCTTCCCAGCACCTTCGCCGGCACCTTGAGACCGTTCTGCAAGGTCACCGTGACCTTGATCGCACCGGCGATGACGTGCTCGTCGGTGAGGATGTCGCCCTTGTTGTCATAGACCACGCCCGCGCCCTCACCCTGGGTCAGCTGGGAACCGCCGTTGCCGCCGAAGGGATTGACGCTCTGGCCCGATGACTGGCTGGTGACGAAGATGTCGACCACACCGGGGCTAGCGGCCCGGTAGATCTGGTTGATCGTCAGGCCACGCGCGCTGGAGTTGGAGTTGCCACCGAAGGACGTCGGGATGGCAGGGGCGCGGGACGCTTGGACGACGGTGGTCGTCGTGGAGTGAGTCGAACTGCCGCCGCTCGCCACGGCTAGCGCGATGACTCCCCCTGCAACGGCACCGCCGATCACGGGAATAAATCGGCTCAGACGGCTCATCTTCGGTTTCTCATCTCCTGGCAGAAATTGATCGCAGACCTGGTATGGCTAGTACAGCACCCTCCCGTGAGAAACCCTTCAGAGCCAGGGAAGAAGTGCGTAAGAGAGGAGGATGGGCTCCAGACCGGGCCGGTTTGGCTCATGCAGACGGGCTTTCCCCGGGGACCGGAACCCAAACTGTACGCCCGTACCGGCCCGGCCCCTGTCCGGCGCCCACGCGCTCTGAGTTTGAACACGCCTTCCTGGCCTTCTGTGAGCGCTTCGGCCTGCCGCGCCCGGCCGTGAACACCCGGGTGGTGCTGACCACCCTCACGAGCGCGGCGCTTCACCCCCCGGTCTGGCCGCCCTCCTTGCCGGCCATCTCGACGAAGTAGTCGAGCGCAGCCGGGTTGGCCAGCGACTCGCGGCTGGCCGCCTGCTCGGGATCGGTGCCCGACAGGATCCGCTTGACGGGCACCTCCAGGACCTTGCCAGAAAGCGTCCGTGGCACCTCCGCGATCTGGCGGATCTCGTCCGGAACGTGGCGGGGTGAGCAGTCTTCGCGGATCCGCCGCCGGATGGCGGCGATCAGGTCGTCGTCCAGCCGAGCGCCGTCCCCCAGCACGACGAATAGGGGCATCCAACCGTCGGTCCCGGCGCGGGGCAGGTCGACCACCAGGGCGTCGACGACCTCGTCGACGGCCAGCACGGCGCGATAGATCTCGCTCGTTCCCATCCGTACGCCGCCGCGGTTGATCGTCGAGTCCGAGCGGCCGTAGATGATCGCCGTCTGGCGGGAGGTGATCTCGATCCAGTCGCCGTGGCGCCAGATGCCCTCGAACATCGAGAAATAGCTGTCGCGCAGCCGCGAGCCGTCCTCGTCGCCCCAGAGGAAGATCGGCATCGAGGGCATCGGCTCGGTGATGACCAGCTCTCCCACCTCGTCGATCAGCGGCTGACCGGAAGGGTCCCAGGCCTGGACGTTGGCGCCCAGGCAGCGCGCCTGCAGCTCACCGAGGTAGACGGGCAGCGTCGGCACCCCGCCCACGAAGGCCGTGCACATGTCTGTCCCGCCGGAGGTCGAGAACAGCCATGTGTCCTCCCCGAGCTGTTCGTAGATCCAGAGAAAGCCCTCCGGCGAGAGCGGCGAACCGGTCGAGCCGACCGCCTGCAAAGCACTCAGGTCGCGCCCCCGCGCCGGCTCCACAGACGCCTTCATGCACGAGGCGATGAACGCCGCGCTTGTGCCAAAGCAGGTGATCCTGGCGCGCGCGGCCAGTTCCCACAGGGTGCCGAGGTCCGGGTAGCCGGGGTTGCCGTCGAACAGCACAATCGCTGCGTCGGTCAGCAGCACCCCGACCAGGAAGTTCCACATCATCCAGCCCGTGGTGGAGAACCAGAAGATGCGGTCGCCGGCTTGGGCGTCGACGTGGAGGTGCATCTTCTTCAACTGCTCAATCAGGATCCCGCCCTGACCGTGGACGATCGGCTTCGGCAGCCCGGTGGTGCCGGAGCTGTAAAGCACCCAGAGCGGATGATCGAAGTCCAGGGGCGCGAACTCAAGCTCGGCGGCCGGGCCGTCCAGAAAGCCGCCCTCCCAGCCCGAGCCATCCAGGTAGCCGAGCGTCACGACCCGCGCCAGCGACGGGATCTCGGCGGCGATCTCCTTGACCACCGCTCGGCGATCGAAGTCCTTACCCCCATAGCGGTAGCCGTCGATCGCCAGCAGCACCTTGGGCTCGATCTGGGCGAAGCGGTCGATAACGCTGCGGGCCCCGAACTCGGGTGCCGCAGAGGACCACACCGCGCCGATCGACGCGCAGGCCAGAAACGCCGCCACCGTCTCCGGGATGTTGGGCATGTAGGCCGCGACCCGATCGCCCTCGACGACACCCAAGGCTCGCAGCCCCGCAGCGATCGCCGCCGTCTGCGCGCGCAGCTCGGCCCAGGTCCATTCGCTGAGCTCGCGCAGCTCGGAGGCGTGCAGGATGGCCACGTCCTGATCGCGCTTGCCGCGGAACACATGCTCGGCATAGCTCAGGCGGGCGCCCGGAAACCACTGCGCCCCGGGCATCGTCCGGTCGCCCAGCACGCCTGAGCCGGGCGTCTCAAAGTGCACCTGGAAGTACTCGACCACCGACTCCCAGAACGCGTCGATGTCGTCGACCGACCACCGCCAGAGCTCGTGATAGCCGTCGAACCGCAATCCCCGCGTCTGCGCCAGCCAGTCGGCGTAGCGGGTAATCGCCGCGCGCTCGATGCGCGGCTGCGACGGCGCCCACAGGAGCTCAGGGACATCAGCCATGCCAGGCAGTATTCCCCAAATCGCCATCGTGCCCAAGTGACTTCAATCCGGCCGCGACCGCACCGTGCGGGATGATCTCGCGGTGGGGACCATCCCTGAGCTCGCACTGGTCGCGCCGCTCGCCGGCACGGTCATCTCTGTCGCCTGCGGCCAGGGCGAGCGCATCAGCGCCGGAGCGCCGCTGTTGGTGATCGAGGCGATGAAGATGGAGCACGAGGTGATGGCCGAATACGACGGCGTGGTCGACCGCCTGGAGGTCGCGGTCGGCGAGACGGTGTCCGAGGGCCAGCTGCTGGCGGTGCTAACGCCAGGCACCGAGACCGGTAAGACGTACGGACACCAGCCGCAGCCGCAGCCGACCGGCGACCGCGGCGATCTCAGGACCGTGATCGAGCGCCACGCGCTCGGCCTTGACGCGGCCCGTCCTGACGCCGTCGCGCGTCGCCACGAGCGCGGCCGCCGGACCGCCCGTGAGAACCTGGCCGAGCTGATCGACGCGGACACGTTCGTCGAGTACGGACCGCTGATGTTCGCTGCCCAGGAGCGCCGGCGTCCAAAGGACGAGCTGATCGCCCGCACGCCAGCCGATGGCCTGGTGGCCGGCGTCGGCGACGTCGAGGGCGAGTCTTGCGTGGTGATGTCGTACGACTACACGGTCCTGGCCGGGACGCAGGGGATGCGCAACCACCAGAAGAAGGACCGCCTGTTTGAGCTCGCGCAGCGCCGCAGACTGCCGGTGGTGTTGTTCGCCGAGGGCGGCGGCGGGCGCCCGGGCGACGTCGACTGGCCGATCGTGGCGGGCCTGGACTGTCGCGCGTTCGCCCGGTTCGCCCGGCTCAGCGGCCTCGTGCCGCTGGTCGGAATCGCCTCCGGATACTGCTTTGCCGGCAACGCGGCGCTGCTGGGGTGCTGTGACGTGGTGATCGCGACCGAGGATTCCAGTATCGGCATGGGCGGCCCGGCGATGATCGAGGGCGGCGGGCTCGGTGTCCACGCCCCCGGCGATGTCGGCCCGATCGACGTGCAGGAGGCTAACGGAGTTGTGGACCTCAGAGTGGCCGACGATCACGCCGCGACCCAGATGGCCAAGCGCTATCTCGGATATTTTCGCCGCCGCGCCGCGCCGCCCGCGCCGTCCTCCGAACCGGACCAGGAGCTTCTCCGCGGACTGGTCCCGGCCAACCGCAAGCGCATCTACGACGTCCGGACTGTGATCGACGGGCTCTTCGACATGGACTCGATGCTCGAGCTGCGCCGGGGGTTCGGCGCCGGCATCGTCACCTCGCTGGCCCGCCTCGACGGCCGCCCGCTGGGCGTCGTGGCCAACGATCCCGCCCACCTGGGCGGCGCCATCGACGCCCACGGAGCCGACAAGGCCGCCCGGTTCATGGCGCTGTGTGACGCGTTCGAGCTCCCGATCGCGTTCCTTTGTGACACACCCGGGTTCATGGTCGGCCCCGACGCCGAGCGCACCGCGACCGTGCGCCACTTTGCGCGGATGTTCGTGACCGGCGCCAACCTCGAGGTACCGACTGGGACTGTGGTGCTGCGCAAGGGCTACGGGCTCGGCGCCCAGGCAATGGCGGGAGGGGGATTCAAGGAGCCGCTGTTCACGGTCGGCTGGCCGACCTCGGAATTCGGCGCGATGGGCCTGGAGGGAGCGGTGCGACTGGGCATGCGCCGCGAGCTTGAGGCGATCGACGATGCGGAGCAGCGGAGCCAGTCCTTCGACGCCGCTGTCGCGGCCGCCTACGAGCGCGGCCATGGGGTCAATATGGCCGCCTACTTCGAGATCGACGACGTGATCGATCCAGCCGATACGCGCCGCTGGCTCAGGACGCTGTTCGACCAGCGCCCCGGCGGATGGTGGACGCGGCCCGGCAAGCGCCGGCCCTACGTCGACACGTGGTGAGCGACCACGTCACCCGGCAGCTCACTCCTCGGTGCAGGCGAGTACCACGAGCGCCACCGTCAACCACATTTCTTGCACGCGCCGCGCAGCAGCACGTCATGGCTCGCGACGCGGACCCCAAGCCGCTCCGAGAGCCGGTCGATCGCGCGCTCCAGCCCCGGGTCGTCGAACGCGACCAGCCGTCCGCACCGCTCGCACACCAGATGATGGTGATGGTCACCGCCGGGGCGCACCCGCTCAAAGCGCGCCTGACCGTCCCCCACCTCCACGCGCTCCACCAGCCCGTGCTCGACCAACAGCTCCAGCACGCGATAGATGCTGGCCCGGCCGGTGGGGCGACCCTGGTGGCGGAGCCCATCCTCGATCTGCACCGCGCTCAGCGCGCAGGGCTGGTCAGCCAACAGCTCGACGATCCGCTCGCGGGCGCCTCCCCGCTTGAGACCCGCTTGCGCGAGCACAGTGCGCACGTGCTCGCTCCAGTTAGGGGACTCCTGGATGCTCATCTCGATCAAGATTAGCGCCACGGGAACTCGAACAGGAATAGGAATCAATCCCATTTATGTAAGATCACGATGTGCCATCGCTCCTAGCCAGATGCGCGTCGAAGCCGCGCAACACCGGATTCGGACTTAGTGGAGCGCTTAGGCTGATCCGCGCGCTGATCGTGGGACTGGCGCTCGCCGGATGCGCCGGCGGTGTCAGCGCCGGGACGTCGGGATCCGATGGAGTCCGCGCGGTGGCGGCGGAGAACTTCTGGGGCAGCATCGCCGCTCAACTGGGCGGCACCAAGGCGAGCGTGCAGAGCATTATCGTCAACCCTGCCCAGGACCCACATTCCTATGAACCGACCGCCGCTGATGCTCGCACCCTGGCCACCGCCCAGTTGGCGATCGTCAACGGGATCGGCTATGACCCGTGGGCACCGAGGCTGCTGGCGGCCAATCCCGTCACCGGCCGCCTGGTGCTGACGGTCGGAAATCTGCTCGGCCTGACCGAGGGAGACAATCCGCATCGCTGGTATGACCCGAGCGACGTCGAGGCGGTGACCAACGCGATCGCCGCCGACCTGGAGAAGCTCGCCCCCAGGGACGCCGCGTACTACAAGCACCAGCGGAGCCTGTTTGAGACCAGAGGCCTCGCTCGCTACCACGCCCTGATAGCGGAGATCAGGTCGCGCTACGCGGGAGTCACGGTCGGCGCGTCGGAGAGCATCTTCGCCTTGCAAGCGCCGGCGCTCGGTCTGCGGCTGATCACACCGGCCAGCTTCCTGAAGGCGATCAGCGAGGGCACCGAGTTGACGGCGCAGGACATCGCCACCGCCGAGCAGCAGATCAGCGATCACGCGATCAAGGTGTGGATCTACAACTCGCAGAACGTGACCCCTGAGATCCAGCGCCTGAACAGCCTGGTGCGCGTACAGCACATCCCGATCGCGACCGTGACCGAGACGCTGTCTCCCGCCACCGACAGCTTCCAGCACTGGCAGGTCGCTCAGCTGGAAGGGATCGAGCAGGCGCTCCACGAGGCAACCGGACGATGAGCGACATCCATGGCGCGGTCACCCGGACGGCGACCGCGCACACGAACGCGAACGCGACGCAGCAATCCGCTCGCGACGCCGAGCCCGCCGTGGCGCTCATCGCCGCGAGCGTCGCACTGGGTGGGCGCCAGATATTCGCCGACGTGTCGCTCAACATCGGACGCGGCGAGTTCCTGGCCGTGCTCGGACCGAATGGAGCCGGAAAGTCAACGCTGATGAAGGCGATCCTGGGACTCGTGCCGATCGCATCAGGGACCTTGAGCGTGCTCGGGCGCCGCCCGCTCCAGGCACGGTCCGAGATCGGCTATCTCCCCCAACGGCGCAGCTTCGACCAGGGCACCCGCGTGCGCGGCGTGGACGTCGTTCGCCTCGGCCTCGACGGCGCGCGCTGGGGGGTGCCGGTACCCGTTTCGCGGCGCGCGCGCGAGCGACGGCGGGTGGAGCGCGCGCGCATTCAGGAGCTGATCGAATTCGTCGGCGCAGAGCGCTACGCGGATCGCTCGATCGGAGAGCTTTCAGGCGGAGAGCAGCAGCGACTGCTGATCGCCCAGGCGCTGGTCCGCCATCCGAAGCTGCTGATCCTCGACGAGCCGCTCGACAGCCTTGATCTGCCCAACCAGGCCGCCGTGACCGCGCTCGTACGGCGGATCTGCACCGCCGAGGGGGTGGCGGTGCTGCTCGTCGCCCACGATGTGAATCCGCTGCTCGGATACCTCGATCGCGTGATCTACCTGGCGCGTGGCCGGGCGCTGGCGGGCGACGTGCAGGACGTGATCACCTCCGAGAAGCTGAGCGCACTCTACGGATCGCCGATCGAGGTGCTGCGTACACGCGACGGCCGCCTGGTCGTCGTCGGGCAGCCCGAGGCGCCCCACCATCACGGCGAGCGCCACGCGAACCAAGCCGGATGACCAACCCTTCCCTGTCGCTCGATCTCGTGGCCGACATGCGCCAGCTGCTGGTCTATCCGTTCATGGTCAACGCGCTCGAGGCCGGCACGATCGTGGCGGTGCTGGCCGCGGTCGTGGGGTGGTACATGGTGCTGCGCCGGCAGAGCTTCGCCGGTCACACGCTTTCGGTGATGGCTTTCCCCGGCGCGACCGGGGCGGCGCTGGCGGGGCTGCCCACGTCGCTCGGGTACTACGTCGCGTGCACGCTCGCGGCGGTAGCGATGGGGCGCAGCGGCCGCTTCACCCAGCGCGGCTACGGGAGCGAGACGGCGGCGATCGGAACGGTCCAGTCGGTCGGGCTGGCCGCGGGGTTCCTGTTCCTGTCGCTCAACCAAGCGGTGCTCGCAGGCCCCGAGACGCTCCTATTCGGGACCTTCCTCGGGGTCACTCGCGGCCAGGTCCTGATCCTGCTGCTCGTCGCCGCCGCGACGCTGGGCGTGATCACGCTGCTCGCCCGGCCGCTGCTGTTCGCGACCGTGGACCGGGAGGTGGCCCGGGCCAGTGGCGTTCCGGTGGGGCTGCTCGACGCGGGCTTTCTGCTGATCCTCGCGCTGGCGATTGCCGCCACGAGCCAGATCACCGGCGCGCTCTTGGTCTTCGCACTGCTGGTCGCGCCGCCCGCGAGCGCGCAGCTGATCACCACGCGGCCGGGCCTCGGCCTGGCGCTGAGCGTCGGCTTCGGCCTGCTGATTGCCTGGCTTGGCCTCGGCGTTTCCTACTTCTCGATCTACCCACCCGGGTTCTTCCTGACCACTTTCGCGTTCGGTCTGTACGTGCTGCTGCGAACCGGACGGTGGGCGCTGCGGTGGCGGCGCTGATGTTCGCCCTGGAGTTCGTACGCAACGCGTACCTGGCCGGCACGTTCATTGCGCTGGCGTGTGGGACGATCGGATGGTTCGTGGTCTTGCGCGGGCAGGTGTTCGCCGGTGACGCGCTCAGCCATGTTGCGTTCGTCGGGGCGATCGGAGCGGCGGTGCTGGGGCTCGACGAGCGCGTCGGCCTGTTCGCGCTGACGCTGCTCCTCGCCGGGGCCATGGCCGGACTGGGTCGGCGGGCGCAGGCGGATGACGTGGTGATTGGAACCGTGTTCGCCTGGATCCTCGGGTTGGGCGTCCTGCTGCTCACCGTCCTCGCCATGAGCTCCGCCGGCGCGAGCGGCATCACCGCTACCAACGCTCTGTTCGGTTCGATCTACTCGCTCACGCCGAGCGCTTCACTGCAGGACGCGGCGATAGCGCTGCTGGTCACCGGGTTCGTGCTGGCGGTCTCACGACCACTGCTGCTGTCCACGCTCGACCCCGACCTGGCGACGATCCGGGGCGTACCCGTGCGTCTGCTCGGTGTGGCGTTCCTGGGCGCGCTGGCGATCATCACCGGCGAGAGCACGCAGGCGGTGGGAGCACTGCTGCTGCTCGGGCTGATCGCCGCCCCGGCCGGTGCCGCGCACGCGCTCACCGCCCGGCCGTACCTGGGTCTGCTGCTCTCCGGCCTGATCGCGGTCGGGGCGATGTGGGGCGGCCTGGCGCTCAGCTACGCGGTGTCCTCGCTGCCGCCCAGCAGCGCGATCATCGGGCTGGCGGCCGTCGGATACTTGACCGCCGCGGCGCTCAGTCGGCGTCGCCGAGATCAGCGACCCAGCGGTGAACGCCGCCAGCAGCAGATGTCCTGAGGACCGGCGGGCATGCCCGAGCGGGAGTCACGGCCCGGACCGCCGCCGGCACCCCAGGATGCGGAGAGTCTTTGCTCCCGCTGGCGACGAGGCGCACTTTCGTCGCAATCGGCGGGCGTTCTGAGGCGATCTGGCCAGCGAGGAGGCAGGGGGATACCTCTAGCCGGAAGTTTTCGCATTTGAAAGGTTGAATCCCGCGTGGTGGCGCGGGATTCGGGTGTTGCGGGCTGGTTTGGCTTTGGCTACTCGTGGAGCTTGACGTCGAGTAGTCCTAGGGCGTCGGCTTGTAGTGGCGTGGGTGTGGTGAGGCGGGTGAAGGTGTGCTCGGCGTGGCCGATG
>OCTA010000141.1_pt1 | contig 67883 bp, 74 predicted proteins | sample 1538991 | NCBI WGS metagenome assembly OCTA01 (sample SAMEA3539302, study PRJEB22396) | soil metagenome | biome: tundra; feature: field; material: soil | place: USA | collected 2010-05 | depth 0.15 m
TTGCGGGTGATGGCGTCCTCGAGCGAGCGCTCCGACGCGCTTGACCTGCTGCAATACCAGAACGACGAAGGACCGTGCTTTGAGTGCTACCAGCGCGGCCGGCCGGTGTTCAGCGCGGACCTCGGAGCGGATACCGGTCGCTGGCCGACGTTCGCGCCGATGGCCGTTCAGAAAGGGTTTCGATCGGTGCAGGCTGTCCCGATGCGCGTCCGCGGCGAAACGGTCGGCGCGTTGAATCTATTCCGCGGCGCGGCGGGCCGCCTCGTTGACCGGGACTTGCCGCTCGCGCAGGGGATGGCAGATATCGCCGCGATCGCACTGCTCCAGGAGCGCGCTGTGCGCGAGTCGCGCGATGTGGTGCAGCAGCTCCAGGGCGCGCTGAGCAGCCGGGTCGTGATCGAGCAGGCCAAGGGCGTGCTGGCTGAGCGCGCGCAGATCGGCGTGGACGCCGCCTTCGCCAGGATGCGAGTCCACGCGCGGGACCACAATCGCCGGCTGAGCGACGTCGCGCGCAAGCTGATCGACGGCGAGCTGGATGCCGCCGTACTCGGGAAGACCGCCCCTGGAGAGCTTCTCCCATAGAGCGTTGAAAATCGCTCTTCTTGTGGCGAAACGCGCTGCGGAGGAGTATCGTGATCGCCGTCAGCGTGTAGTTTTCGCTTTCGCCTCGCTCCAGACCCTGGTGACGGCTCATGTACCGGGACCTAACGTCTGGAGCAGCATGCAACTCGACCACGAGTACCCCACGGGCGGCGGAATTGCAGTGCAGCCCTCCGACCTACGCGATCGCCGATTCTCACCTGCTCGCTCGTCGCGAGCACGATGCATGACTGGGACAGGCGAGCTTGCGGTCCGCCGGGAGCGCCGCGCAGACATGTTGATCCTCTCGCTGAGCGGGGAGCTCGATCTGGCTACGTCAACTCTGCTCGAGTGTGAGCTCTATTCCGCCGAAGCGTCCCGCCCAGGGCGTCTGATAGTTGATCTCACCGGGCTTGAGTTCATCGACTCGAGCGGCCTGAACACCCTCGTGCAAGCGCACGAGCGCGCGAGCCAGAACGGCCATCGGCTTTCCCTCAGGCAAGGGCCGCGTGTCGTTCAGCGCCTGTTTGAGCTGACCAGGCGGGTCCAGCTGTTCTCGTTTGACGACTGATCAACGGGTGGGATGTTGCGGTTTGCGGCCAGCAGGCTGCTCAGGTCCCAGATGAGCGCAACCGGTGACGAAACGGACCCCGATCAGGGTCAGCAACGCCGGCGCAATCAGTTAGCAGAGGTGATCGTTGCGGTATCGAGCCGTTGCCCAAAGATCTTGCGGTAGGAGTCTTCGCCGTAGCTGGTGGGCAGCGACTCGCCTTCAGTGACCTTGTAGGTGCGCTTGCCGTCGGCGTCACGCTTGGCGCGCATGAACAGCGCCAGCGGCAGGTCGGCGACGTAGAGGCCGTGGGCCAGGTCGTACTGATGGGTGACGAACAGCACCTTCACGCCCACATCGATCATCGCTCGGACGATCTGGCGCGCGATCTCTGAGCCCTCTCGCTCGTTGGTGGAGGAGAAGGACTCGTTGCATAGCAGCATGCAGTTTGGCTTGATGCTTTCGGCGATCTCGCTTATTCGCCGCAGTTCCTCGTCGAGCTTCCCGCTCTCCATCGTGCCGTCCTCCTCGCGCCGGTAGTGCGTGAAAACTCCGGCGCAGACGTTGGCCCGCAGGGACTCGCTCGCGACGAACATCCCGGCCCGCATCAGCAGCTGGGCCAGGCCCACAGCTCGCAGGATGGTCGACTTCCCACCTTGGTTGGCCCCGGTGATCATCACCAGCGACTTGCCGTCAGCGCTGATCTGGTTGTCCACTATCCGCTGATCGATGGTCAGCGCCAGGTCCACGTCGTAGAGCCCCCCAGCGGCCAGCGTGGCCTCGCCCGGCCGCGTGGGAACGGGAAAGCACGTCGGCGCTGCCTTCTCGGCGAGACGCTCGTAGAGGTTCAGGCAGGCGACATGGAAACCGGTCTCGATCCGCAACGCTGTGAAGAACCGCAGCACGTGCTCGGTCGACTGGGCCAGCGCGTTGGCGACGAGGTTCAGTCCCTTGTCCTCAAGCTCGCGCAGGGCTCGGTAGCCGCTCTCGTCACGATCGGGAATCGTGAAGCTGTAGCCCGAGCGGTCCAGAAAGGAGATGCGCTGCAGCCAACCCTGCTCACGCGATCGCCGCAGCGTGTGGCCGGCCCCGTGGTTGCCGGAGCCGAGCTGGGCGCTGATCAGCATCCCGCCGCTCGCGTTCACCGCCGGCCTGGGGCTGCTGGCGTTCGCCAAGTACTACGGATTCATCTTCCTGGGCCGCGCGCGCGACGCCGCCTCGCGGCTTGGCGAGGTCGGTTCCTCGCTGAGCATCGCAATGCTTGGAGTGATCATCTTGTTCCTCGGGGCCGTGGCTCCCTGGGAGATCCACGCGCTCGGCAGTGGGCTGCAATCGCTGCTGGGCGTCAACGCAGCCAACGCGGTGATCAGCCATCCACTCGTCCTGGGGCCGGTGTTTGCCAACTTCTCCGTACTGGCGCCCACCTGGCTGATGATCGTCCTTCCGACTTACTCGATGCTGGCGGTGCTCGTCGTGATGGCCACCCGCAGCCGCGGGACGCGGCGCGCCCCGGTCTGGGTAACCGGCAGCGGCGCCCAACTCGCGGCCGTCCAGTACCGACCGTCGGCCTACTCCAACCCGATGCGAGTCATCCTACGAGGACCGCTCGGCTACCGAACGCACCTGATCGCGGGGACTGGCCCCGACCCTGAGTCCAGGCCGATCCTGCAAAGATCGGTGGTGCTCGCAATCGATCGCCTCGTCTACCGGCCGATTACCGAACTAGCCTTGACCGCGGCGTCGGGAGTCAGACGCCTGCAGTCCGGTCGGCTGTCCTTCTATCTGCTGTACATGCTTGCTGCTTTGATCCTTGCGCTCGCCCTGATCCCCATCCTGCACTGATGTTCCAACGGTTCCTGCTCGCCTGGGACGGGTCACAAGTGGCCCTGAGGGCGTTTGACGTCGCGATCGACATCACTCGTCGCTACGACGGAGAGCTGATTGCAGTCTCGATTGCCCACAGCCCCGCGCACGCCGAGACCAGCTCCGATCGCCAACAGTCATCTCAGGCCGCCCGCCGTTACCTGCAGGAGAGCTTCGCCGAGGTCCGCGATCGCGCTGACCGAGCCGGAGTCGCAATCGAGCACCAGATCATCGAGGGCGATCATCCCGCCCGCGCGCTGATCGATCACGCCCACCACAACGGCTTTGACCTGATCGTCTGCGGCCAGCACCACAGTCGGCGTGCGGGTCGCCTACGCTGCACGGCGTGGCCGAGGACCTGGTCACGGCCGCCGTGATTCCCGTGCTGGTCGTCGGCGAAGAGCCTGACTGACAGCCTGTCAGCGCCGCAACAGATAGGCCCAGGACGGCTTAGCCGGCGCGGACGCTCAGCACGAGACCGGCCGGCTTAGAGGCACCGATCCAGGCGCGCAGGCGAACGCGGCGGGTCGGCGCGCGCGGGCCGGCGCTCACGTGCGCACCGTCGAGGCTAATCTGTCGCGCGAGCGCGGGGCTGATCCGCTCCAGGCGCGCGATCGAGGTGGTGTAGCGCCCAGAGCGCTCATACGCGGTCCGTTCGGCTGAAGCGGCCAGCGAGAGCACGGCGCGGGTCTCCACCTGCAGATCGTGCCCGCTGCGAGCGGCGGCGCCGAAAGCCGAAGCGGCCGCGGCGACGAACAGCACCACCACGAGCGCGAACGCCCGATTGGCCCATTCGCGGCGTCCTAGTCGGACGAGGATCCCGGCCACGACCGCAGCTGCCATCGCCACGAAAGCAAGGCCGACCGCGATCGTCGCCAGGGTCGAGAAGCTCATGACGGAATCGTAGCCAGCGCCTGGGAGACCGTAGCGCGGCCCGCCGCGTCGGCGGACTCAGCCGCCCAGCACCGCGTAATCCGCCGGCTGTACATCTCGGTCTTCGACGCGATCGGCACCGGCATCGGCATCGGCGGGGTCACCGGTCCGCTGCTGTTCTAAGCGCTGATCAAAACCGGAAGCTACTTCCAAGCCGCGCTGGCGCTGATCGTCGGCGGCATCGTCGAGCTGATCTACGGCGTCAAAGCCGAGGCCAGGGACTCGAGAACATCGCCAAGCCGCTGACCGCCGAGGGCGCCCGCGGGTCCAGTCCGGCCACCGCGCCGGCCACCGCGTAGTCCCGGGTCAGCGCACGAGCAGCTTGACGTGCATCCCAAGCGCCAGATGACCGGGCATCGAGCAGTACAGCTCATAGCGTCCCGGCCCCAGACGCCACGTGGCCTGGTGCAGGGCGCCGGACTGCGTCACCCTGACGTCCTGCGCGGAGCCGGCCATGTGCCCGCCGGCGTTCAGGCGCCGGATCCGCAGGTCGTGGGCGTCCTGGCCGCGATTCCACAGCTGGACGGTCACCCGCCCGGCCGGCAAAGACGAGCGCGAGGGCCACAGCGACCACTCCTGGGCGTAGACGAGCATCCGCGCCGGCGGCCGCTGGGCCGCCACGGCGCCGATCGCCGCCCCGGCGGCCATCAGGCCGGAGCACAGCAGCGTGAGCAGCGTCCGGCGCAGCTTCATTTGAGCAGTTGGTAGCGTTGGAAGCGATTGGCGTGGGGGATCACCGCGGCCGCATCGTGGCCCAGCCACTGCTCCAGCAGCGAGCAGTAGACGCCCCGGTAGTCGACGTTCTCCCGCTGGTTGCCGTTCACGTCAAGGCGGGTCAGGCCGGGCCATTCGCCGACCATCGTGCCGCTGGCCCGGGTGCCGATCAGCAGCGAGACGCCGGCCGCGCCGTGGTCGGTCCCGTTGGATCCGTTCTCCTGCGCGCGGCGCCCGAACTCCGACCAGACGTGGACGAGCACCCGGTCGGCGATCCCGCGCGCTTCCAGGTCTGCTTGGAAGGCGGCGATCGAGTCGGCGATCAGCGACAGCCCGGGGTCAAACGTGCCCGCTTGGGCGGAGTGGGTGTCGAACTGCGTGTCGGAGGTCAGCGCCACGCATTTCAGCGGCAGTCCGGCGGCGATCATCGCCGAGAGTCCCGCCAGGCGCTGGGGGAAGTCAGAGCTGGCCGACTTGGGGTAGGTGACCGGGCTGGTGTAGGCGGCGTTGCCGCCGGCGTTGCGAAACGGGGCCAGCGCGTGGCGCAAGATCCCGACCTCGGAGGCGGCCTGGGCGACCTGGGCGATCGCCGCGTCGGCGGAGTGGCGCTGGCTGGCACCGAGTCTCGACGCCGATTCCAGCGTGTAGTTGAACACTTCGCCCCAGACGCCATTGAGCCACAGCGAGAAGTCCTCCGGCCGGTCGATGGCCGCCACCGGATTGCGCGCCGTGGCAAGTGTCGGGTTCATCTGACCGTCCATCGAAAGTCCCTGCAGCGGGTTGGTGGTGCTGCCCGCCACGTCCAGGTAGCGCCCGAGCCAGCCGGTGGTGATCGAGGTCTCGGTGACCCCGACCTCCCAGTAGTGGCGCGAGGTGAAATGCGACATGTCCGGGCTGGTGTAGCCGATCCCGGGGAACACGCTGACCTTGCCAGCGTCGTGCAGCTGGGCGAACGAGGTGGCGGCCGGATGCCAGCGCAGCCGCGGATCCTCGGTGAACGCGACACCGGCCGTCACCGGGACCGCCAGTGTCGGCCGCAGCTTCTCATACAACGGGTCGCCGGCCGGGGCGAGCAGCGACAGCGCGTCGATCCCGCCGGCCAAGAAGACCGAGACGATCACCGGACTGGCGCGACCCTGGGTGGTGGCGGCCTGGGCGATGCCGTCCTGAAGCATGCGCCCGGTCACGCCCAGGCGCCCGGCGCCGTAGACCGACACCAGGCCGCCGGCCGCGCCGAGCAGGAAGCGACGCCGGTCAAGGCCCGCGCCGGCGGGCACCGGCATCCGCGGGTCCCACTCACGCCCCGAGCCCGGAGCGCCGCCGGCCACCGCCCGGCGGATCGCCTGCGAACGCGTGAAGCTCTCACAGCAGTTGGGCTCGCCGGCCATCAGCAGGTCTGCCAGTCCGGAGTGGTCGGGATCAGCGCGCGCAGCGCGTTCTGGCGCAGGAGGCGGTAGCTGACCTGCTCCCAATCGGCGGTAATCGCGCGCTGGGTGCGGCGGCTGAAGGCCAGCAGGTTGCGCCGGGTGGCCGCCGACAGCTGCGGGTCTCCCCAGTGGCGCAGCGCCGAGCTGACAGCCGCCGAGGCGTTCTCCTTGACGGGGTACTTCTTGCCGTTGGGATCCAGTACTCGACCCTCCATCGCGTAGGTCACGGCGGTGAAGCGCGCCGCCCAGCGGGAGGTGTCAAGCCAGTGCGTGTAGTCCCAGCCGGCCACGTTGGGCGGCGCGAACAGCCGCTGGCCGGTCTGCTCGCCGATCCACGACCAGTCATCGGTCTCGATCGTCCGGTCCAGCGCCCGCAGCAGCCCGGCGCAGTAGACCACCGGCGGGATCACCATCCGCGGTCCCTCGTAAAATAGGGGGTGGCGGAGGATCGCCTCCATCAGCGGCCGGACCTCGTGGCCGCTGGCCACGTAGGTGCGCTCCAGCGCTCGCTGATCGCCGCCGGGCGCGGGGGCGCCGACGAGGTAGCCCCACAGCTTGGCCACCATGAACGAGGGGTGCAGCGGATGCTCCACGCACAGCCGGCAGGTGTCGCGCCAGTCAAACCGGCCGCGGTGACCGAAGATCCGCTTGGCCCCCGTGTCGTGCAGGCTCGGGTCAAAGCGGAAGTTCGTCGGTCCCGAGTTGTTCCAGTCATTGGTGAAGCCGGTCAGCGCGCGGGCCTGCTGATGCACGTCGTGCTGCGCGTAGGCGCCACGGTCGACACCGAGCGTGAACAGCTCCATCACCTCGCGGCCGTAATTCTCGTTCGGGCTGTACTTGGTGTTGGAGGTGCCCGACAGCCAGAGCAGCATCGCGGGGTCGCGCGTGACCTCCAGCAGCAGGTCGTGAAAGTTACCCAGCGCCCGAGCGCGCATCATCCGGTTCTGGCCGAGCATCAGCTTGGCGCTGGACGCCTCGACCGAGGTGGCAAACCAGCTGTGCCAGATCAGCGTCATTCGCTCCACCAGCTGCCGGTCAGAGCGCACCATCCGGTCCAGCCACCAGCAGTGGTCGTCTCCCCACACGTTGATCGGGTCAAGCGGCTGGCCCTGGGCGTTGTGCGGCGGCGCCCCGGAGAGCACGGCAGGCCCGGAGGGCCGGGTCAGCGAGGCCACGGCGCCGTCGAGCCCCATTTGCGCCAGCGCCCGCGCCTGTCCCGGCCGGGGTCCGAAGCCGGCCCGCCACAGTAGACGAGTGGCCTGCCGTTCGGTGAACGGCCCGCTGTAGGTAGCGATCGGTGAGCTCGGCAGAGAGGCCATGAGGGCAGGCCCATCGCGGTCACTCCCGCCGGGCACCTGTTCTTATTCGGCGCCCCGGACGCCGAACATGAGCCAAACCCAGTCTGGTCGTGGTTGGTGAACGTCACGCGCGCGCCGGCGACCTGGATCGGGGCGGTGATCCAGGGGGCCGGCCGGTCCGTAGAGATAGTCGTGACCTCAAGCACGCAACCGGGCTGGGAAAGGAGAGCCGATGACCGAATTTGTCCCTACGTATCCAGCGCGTTTGCCGCCGGCGGCGCCAGCGACATCGACATCCTCAACTTCGCGCTTACCCTCGAGCGATCACCGGCGCCGGGGGAACGCCGGTCATTTGACAAGCCGCTGAGCAAGAAGCAGGTGCTCGCGAAGGCAGGTCCTCTGATCAAGGGGTAGATGATCTGCCAATCCGTGACGGCGCGGCCTGCGAGATTCCCTCCTCCCTCGCGGGTCGCGTCGTCACATGCCTCCGGATCTGATCCAATCAAACCCGTGTTCCGACCAACCAAGAGCCTTCGTCACATCCAGCCGGGCGACCTGCTGACGCTAGCCGACGAGGATCTGATGCAGCTGGTCCACGACGGTGAGGCGCGCGCGTTCGAGGTGATCTTCGATCGCCACGCCAGCGCCGCCTTCTCGCTGGCCTACCGCATGTGCGGACGGCGGGCGATGGCCGAGGACGTGGTCCAGGAGGCCTTCCTGTCGCTCTGGCGCAGCGGAGCGCGCTATGACCGCACGCGTGGCAGCGTGCGATCCTGGGTGCTCAGCGTGGTGCACAACCGCGCGATCGACGCATTCCGGCGCGAGGTCGTGCGCGACAAGCGCGATGCGCACGACGACGGCATCGCCGAGCGGATGCCGTCCGCCCAGCGGACCGATGCCGAGGTCGAGCGCCGCGACGAGGCCCAGCAGGTGCGCAGCGCGCTCGGCGAGCTGCCCAAGGACCAGCGTCAGGTGATCGAGCTCGCCTACTTCGGTGGCTTCACGCATATGCAGATCGCCGAGATGCTGCGGTTGCCACCCGGCACCGTGAAGGGCAGGATGAGACTCGGACTGACCAAGATGCGGCTCGCCCTCGGCGATCCCGCGGGGGTAATGCCATGACCGAAGATCAGCGCCCGCCCACCCACGATTGCGGAGCCGACGCCGCTGCGTACGCGCTCGGTGCCCTGGACGAGGCGGACGCCGAAGCGTTCCGGGCGCATCTGGCGACCTGCATCGTGTGCCGCGATGAGCTGGCCGCCTTGCAGCAGGTGGTCGATGTGCTGCCGATGAGCGCCCCGCAGCACGGCGCTCCGCGCCGCCTGAAACGCAACGTGATGCGCGCCGTGCACCAGGAGCCCAGACAGGCCCCGGAGTCCGCCCGGCCGCGCTCGCGCCCGTGGCTCTCGTGGTCGTTCGCGCCCCAGCCGCTGGCGGCATTGGGGTTGGCGCTGGTGGTGATCGTCGCCGGACTGGGGGGCCTGGAGCTCGCCTCCAATGGCGGCCTGACCACACGCGTGATCCGGGCCAGCAAGGGCAGCGCGGAGCTGCGGCTGACCGGCGATCGCGGCGAGCTGATCGTCAATCACCTTCCCGCACCGCCACCGGGGCGCATCTACGAGGTCTGGCTGCAGCGAGCGCGCCACACGCCATCGCCGACGAGCGCGCTGTTCAGCGTGACCGCCGCCGGCACCGGTGACGTCGACGTGCCCGGGAGCCTGCGCGGCGTCAGCCGGGTGCTGGTCACCCAGGAGCCCGCCGGCGGCAGCCGGGTGCCGACCCGTGCGCCCGTGATCGTTGCGTCGGTTGACTGATCCAAACCGGCTCCGGCCTCGTATCGCAAGACAGCCTCGAAATTCACAAGCGATCGGAGCTTCACATGATGGGACTCGATAATCCAATTCATCTCGCCTTCCTGCTGATCCTGCTGCTGCTCGTGTTCGGCGCCAAGCGCCTGCCCGAGATGGGCCGCTCGCTGGGATCCGGCCTGCGCGGCTTCAGGGAGTCGATCAGCGGAGAGGAGCCCAGCGCCCACCTCCACGCCGAGCCGGCCGCCGTCCGCGCCGAGGAGCTGACGATGCCCGTGCCGGTCACCACCGACGCGGTCACCGAGCGCACCCCCGCCCAGCCGGTCGCCTGAGCGCACTCCCGCCTCAGCCACCGATCCAAGCCCGGGACCCGATTCACATGCAGATGCCAAACGTGCTCACGCCCGTCCGCTTCAGGCCGATCAGCCACCAGGATCAGCTGAGCGTCGTAGACCACCTGGAGGAGCTGCGGACGCGCCTGATCGTCTCGCTGCTCGCCCTGGCGGTTGCGTTTGGCATCTGCTTCTGGCAGAACCACCAGCTGCTGAAGCTCGTCAACAGCCCGTTGGCGCAACAGACCCAGCAGCAGGTGCGCGCGGGTCGTGGCCCACTGGGCGTCACCTACAATGTGCAGGTCAGCGCCCGGGACATCGCCGGCCAGCTCGGCGCCGTGGTCGGCGTGTTACGGGCCCAACACCAGCAGCCGGCGGCCAGCGCGGCTCTGGCCAACGTGCAGCAGAGCCTGAAACGCGATGTCTCCAAGCTGTCAGCCGCCCCCCAGGGCAACAAACCGGTGACGCTCGGAATCGGCGAGCCGTTCACCAGCACGCTGACGGTGACTTTGATCTTCGCACTGATCCTGGCGCTTCCGGTGCTGTTGCTGCAGGCCTACGGCTTCTTCATTCCGGCGCTGGCGCCCAAGCAGCGCCGGTCGATGTTGCCGATCACCATGGCGATTCCGGGGTTGTTCGCCGCCGGCGTGGCGTTCGGCTACTTCGTCGTCCTGCCGGCGGCGCTGCACTTCTTCCAGAACTTCAACAGCGGCGAGTTCAACGTGCTCGTGCAGGCCGGCCAGTACTACAAGTTCGCCGCCACCACGCTGCTGGCAATGGGACTTCTGTTCCAGGTGCCGGTCGCGATCATGGCGGTCACTCGCGCCGGCATCGTCACCCCGCGCCAGCTGCGTCACAACCGGCGCTACGCCGTGCTCGCCTGCGGTCTGATCGCCGCCGTCCTGCCCGGCGATGCGATCACGATGCTGCTGGAGACATTGCCGCTCTACATCCTGTTCGAGGCCAGCGTTCTGCTGGCGGCGTTCGCCGCCCGGCGCGGGCAGCGGCGCGCTGCCCGTGAAGCGAGCGGCCCGTCCGGCCCAGGCTCCGTTCTGTACTGAGTGCTCCCGGGATGAAGATCGCGATCGTCGGCGCCGGTGTCTCAGGATTGGTGGCGGCTCACCTGCTGGGCCGTGAGCACCAGATCTCGGTGTTTGAAGCCGGCGACTACGCCGGCGGGCATACCAACACGATTCGGGTAGATACGGCGAATGAGACCCATCATGTCGACACTGGCTTCATCGTCTTCAACGATCGCAACTACCCCAACTTCGAGCGGCTGCTGGAGCGTCTGGGGGTCGCGTGGCAGCCGTCGAGCATGACCTTCAGCGTCAGCGATGGACGCGGTGACTTTGAGTACAACGGGAGCTCGCCCAACGGCCTGTTCGCAAAGCGCGCTCATCTCGTGACCCCGTGGTTTCACCGCATGGTCGCCGATCTGGCCCGCTTCAACCGCACCGCCCGCGAGCTGCTGCAACGCGAGGAAACAGGCCCTTCGCTGGGGGACTGGCTGGAGCAGCAGCGCTTCTCGCGCCCGTTCGTCGAGCGCCTGATAGTGCCTCAGGCCTCCGCGGTCTGGTCGGCCGATCCCCACCAGATGTGGAGCTTCCCGGCACGCTTCTTGGCCGAGTTCTTTGACAACCACGGCATGCTGTCGCTGCGCGGGCGCCCGCAATGGCGCGCGGTCCACGGTGGCTCGGGCCGGTACGTCGAGGCACTCACGCGGCCGTTCGCCGACCGGATCCGCCTGGGCACGCCGATCGTGTCGGTGACGCGCGGCGACGACCACGTGCTGGTCAGCCCCCAAGGCGGCGAGCCGGAGAGCTTCGACGAGGTCGTGCTGGCCACGCACGCAGACCAGGCGCTGGCGCTACTGGCCGACGCCACCCCGCGGGAGCACGAGATCCTCGGCGCGATCCCCTATCAGCCCAACGTGGCCGTGCTGCACACCGACGTGCGGATGCTCCCCCGGCGACGGCGCGCCTGGGCGAGCTGGAACTACCACCTGCTCGAGCAGCCCGGCGACCGCGCCACGGTCACCTACCACATGAACCGGCTGCAGTCGCTGCGGTCCGAGCAGCAATTCTGCGTCACGCTCAACCGCACCGACCAGATCGACCCGGCACACGTGATCCGCAAGATCTCCTACGCCCACCCGGTGTTCACCGGCGATGGCGTCCGAGCCCAGCACCGTGTGCAGGAGATCAGCGCACAGCGGCACACGCACTTCTGCGGCGCTTATTGGGGCTGGGGATTTCATGAGGACGGCGTGGTCAGCGCGCTGCGCGTCGCCGACGGCCTGGGGATCGGGCAGTGAGCGCCAGCTGCCTCTATGAGGGCACGATCCGCCACCGGCGCCACTCGCCGCCGAGCGAGTTTGAGCATCGCCTGGCGCTCGTCTACGTGGACCTTGACGAGCTCCCGGAGCTGCTGGGCGGCCGGCTGATCGCCCGTCACCCGGGCGCGTTGCGCTTTCGCCGCCGAGACTACCTCGGCGATCCCGGCGTCCCGCTTGATCAAGCCGTTCGCGAGCGAGTCGCCTCGATCACCGGCACCGCGCCCACCGGGCCGATTCGCGTGCTGACCGGACTGCGGTCGTGGGGGCGCTGCTTCAACCCGGTGAGCTTTTACTACTGCCTGCAGCCCGCTTCAGAGCGCGTCGCCAACGTGCTCGCGGAGGTCACCAACACCCCATGGGGGGAACGCTGCTCATATATTCTCGGCGCCGGTGCCCATGGCTCCCCGATTCTGCGCGGTCGCTTCACCAAGGAACTACACGTCTCGCCGTTCATGGGCATGGATCACACCTACGAGGCGCGCGCCACCCAGCCCGCCGACACGCTGTCGGTCCATATCGAGAGCCACCGCAACGGCGAGACCGTGTTCGACGCCACCCTGGCGATGGCGCGCACGGAGCTCAGTCGAGCCTCCGCCGCCCGCCTCAGCGCCCGCTATCCGCTGGCCACCGTCCGTGTGCTGGCCCTGATCTACGGCCACGCGCTGGGGCTGAAGCTGGCCGGTGCGAAGGTCCACCGCCATCCGCGGGCGGGGTCGGCATGAGCCCCGAGCTGGCACGCTGGCTCGCCTCGCTGCTGCTGAGGCGGATCAAGGTGGGAAGCCTGATCGTCGTCGAGGAAGGCCGGCGGCGCACCTACGGCTCCGGGCTCCCAGCGGCGACCTTGCAGGTGCGCTCGCCGAGCATGTGGAACGCGTTGCTGCACGGCAGCCGCGGAATGGCCGAGGCTTACCGGCTTGGCCTGTGGGACTCACCGGATCTGGTCGCGCTGATCCGGCTCGGAGCGCGCAACGCGACCGGCCTGGACTGGCTACGCACGCTGATCGCGCCGGCCCGCCTGCCGATTCAGCGCGTTCGGGGGCTCCGGCGCCGCAACACCAAGGACCGCAGCCGTGATCACATCGCCGCCCACTACGACCTCGGAAACCAGCTCTTCTCGCGGATGCTCGACCCGACGATGAGCTATTCGTGCGCGGTCTTCGACCGTGACGGGATGACCTTGCAGGAGGCCTCTATCGCCAAGCTCGAGCGCGTCTGCGACAAGCTCGAGCTCGGTCCCAATGACCACGTTTTGGAGATCGGCACCGGCTGGGGAGGCTTCGCGATCCACGCCGCGTCCACACGGGGCTGCCGGGTGACGACCACGACGATCTCCCGCGAGCAGCACGACTACGCCGTTGAGCAGGTCCGCCGCGCCGGGCTCACAGAGCGCGTGACGGTGCTGATGCAGGACTACCGGGATCTGCGCGGTCGCTACGACAAGTTGGTCTCGATCGAGATGATTGAGGCCGTGGGATGGCAGCATCTGGGCGCCTTCTTCGCCAAGTGCTCGGATCTGATCACCCCCCACGGCGGAATGCTCCTGCAGGCGATCACGATCGACGACCGCGCTTATGAGGTCGAGAAGGCATCCCAGTCGTTCATCAGGACCTACATCTTCCCCGGTGGCTCGCTGCCCTCGCTGGAGGTGATGACGCGCAAGCTCGCGCGCCGCACCGACCTGCAGACCGTGCACCTGGAGGACCTGACGCCCTACTACGTCGAGACTCTGCGGCGCTGGCGGGCGAACTTCGAGTCAAACGCCGCGGTGCTCGGCCAGCTCGGCTATGACGATCCCTTCCGGCGCCTGTGGAAGCTCTACCTCTGCTATTGCGAGGCCGGGTTTGCCGAGCGGCGGATCTGCGACGTGCAGCTCCTGCTCGGCAAGCCGCAGTGGGCAATCGCGGCGCGGGCCGGGCTGCGCAGCACCGCGATCGCCGCCACCGGTTAGCAGGCAGGCTTCGCGGCGCGCGGCTAGCGCGGTCCAGCCGTTGGCTCGTCCTCTGCCTCGGCCAGCGCTCGCTGGGCAATCGCGTAGGCGGCGTTCGCCGCCGGCACACCGGCGTACACCGCAGTGTGCAGCAGCACCTCACCGATCTCCTCGGCGCTCAGCCCATTGCGCAGCGCGGCGCGGACGTGCATCGCGATCTCGTTCTCACGCCCCAGCGCGGTGAGCACCGAAAGCGTCACCGCGCTGCGCATGCGGCGGTCCAGGCCCTTTCGCGTCCACACCCCGCCCCATGCGTAGCGCGTGATGAAGTCCTGAAACGGCGCCGTCAGCTCAGTCGTGCGCTCGATCGCCCTGTCGACGTGGGCGTCGCCCAGCACCTCGCGGCGGACCTTCATCCCCCGCTCGTAATCGGAATCGCTCATGGCCGTCCTCCCGCCTTCAAATGGTCGACGATCAACTGCGTCACCTCGGCCGAGCGCTCCACGCTGGAGAGATGCGCCGCCGGGTCAAGGATTTCAAGCCGGGCTCCCGGGATGCCCGCGGCGATCGTGCGGACGTGCTCAGGGGGCGTCGCGGGATCCTGCTCTGCACCGATCACCAACGTCGGCGCCACGATCCGGGGCAGTCCCGGGCGCAGGTCCATGATCGCGATCGCCTCACAGCAACCGGCGTAGCCCTCGGCCGATGTGTCGGCGATCATCGCCCGGTGACGCGCGACGACATCGGGGCGCTCACGCACGTAGGGCTCGGTGAACCAGCGCGCGATCACCGCGTCGGCCACCGCTTCAGGGCTACCGGCCTCGCGCACCGTAGCGGCACGCTGGGTCCACGCTTCGGCCGGCGGCAGATAGGCCGAGGTGCAGACCAGCACCAGCCGCTGGATCCGCGCCGGCGCGTGGCTCGCCAGCCACATGCCGATCATCCCGCCGAGCGACAGCCCGCAGTAGAACACGCGCTCCACCTCCAGGCGATCGAGCATGGCCAGCACATCGCTGCCCAGCTCGTCGATCGTGTAGGGACCCGGCATCACCGGGGAGCCACCGTGGCCGCGGTGGTCATAGCGAATGACCCGGAAGCGCTCGCTCAGCGCCGGCAGCTGCGGCTGCCACATCGCCAGCGTCGTCCCCAATGAGCCGCCGAGCAGCACCGCGGGTCGTCCACTGATGCCGTCCAAGGCGTAGTTGAGCTCGAAGTCGCTCATGCGCCGTGAGCTCTAAGAGCCCGGTCGACGAGCTCGGACGCGCCCCCCAGATGGTGCTCGGGCTCCTCTGCCTCCTCGACGCCGGCAGACGCCAGGCGCTGCAGGTTGTCGCGCATCCGCCCGGTGTCGACCTCCAACTGCTCCAGCAGCTCGCGCCCCCAAGCGGTGGCGGAGCCCACCAGCGACAGCAGCTCGGTGTGCGTACCCCACTCGGCCTGCCAAGCGCCCGCGGCGCGCTCGTGTTCCTGCTCCATTGCCGCGAACGTGCTGGCCACCAGCCCGGGGACGCGCTTGCTGCAAGCCAGCAGCGACACCGAGCCGACCGGATTGTGCTTGTGCGCCATCGCGCTAGAGGCCCCGCGTGACGGGTCCCCGCCCTCACGCAGCTCGCCGACCTCCTGCTGGGCGAGCAGCGAGACATCGCGGGCGACCTTGCCGAGCACGCCGGCCAGCGCGCCCAACGCCGCGGCCAGGTTCGCCGGAATGACGCGCACCGTGTGCCAGGGCAGCACGGGTTCGGCCAGCCCCAGCTCGGCGGCGACGTGCGCAGCCACTTGCGGCGCGCGGGTGCCGACCGGGCCACCCATCTGCACGGCCAACTCGACGTCCCGCACGGTGGTCAGCCGGCGCCGGGCCTGGTCAATTCCGGCCATCCAGCCGGCGGCGCGCAGCCCGAAGGACGTCGGCAGCGCCTGCTGGAGCAGGGTCCGCCCGACCATCGGCGTGTCACGATGGCGCAGCGCCAGCGCGGCCGCCGCCGCGGCGGCGGCATGGGCATCGCGGAGGATCGGCTCCAGCGCGCGCCGGGCGACCAGCATCGCGGCCGTGTCGAGCACATCCTGGCTGGTGGCGCCGAGATGCACGCGCCCGGCCAGGCGCTCGCCGACGACCCCCCGCAACGCCCGGACCAGGGGGACCACCGGGCTGGCGTGCTCGGCCGCCTGGGCGCCGATCGCCGCCACGTCGAAATGCTCGGCCCGGCACGCAGCGGCGATCTGCTCGGCGTCCGCCATGCTGAGCAGACCCTCCTCCGCGCAGGCCCGCGCCAGCGCCGCCTCCACGTCGAGCATCGCCTGCAGCCAGGCCCGATCGGACACCTGCGCGGTGCTTTCGCCGCGCGAATAGATACCGTCGAACAGGCCCGCCTCAGATGGCAAAGAAGACCGTCTCGCCCGGCCCCTGGAGCCGGATGTCGAATCGGTAGCCGTCGTCGGTGGGCTGGGCCAGCAGCGTGTCACGACGATCGCGCGGAACCCGCGCCAGGATCGGATCGGCATCGTTTGCCTGCGACTCGTCGGCAAAGTAGATCCGGGTCACGCAGCGGTGCAACATCCCCCGGGCGAACACCGACACGTCGATGTGCGGCGCCTGCAGCGTGCCGTCGGGCGTGGGAACCCGGCCCGGCTTGACGGTGAAGATCTCATAGCTCCCGTCGCCGTCCTCGTAGCCGCAGCGCCCAAAGCCGCGGAAGCCCTCCAGCGTGGAGGCTCCGCCAAAGTCGTGCAGGTCGGCGAAGTGCCCGTCAGGGTCGGCCTGCCAGGTCTCGATCAGGTTGTCGGGCACCGGCTCGCCGGAGCCGTCGTAGACGAAGCCGGTGATCCTGATCACGCCGGGGGTGTCCCTGCTCACGGCACAGGGGCCGTCGGACCATGGCAGCCCGATCGCGAAGTACGGCCCCACGGTCTGCGATGGGGTGGTGGCGAAGATCAATGCGCCTCCTCGAACAGCGTCGCGGCGGGACCGCGCAGGTAGATGTCGAACTCGTACGCCGCCGCCCAGTTGGGCTCGGTGCCGTGGATCGAGAAGCGGGAGATCATCCGTTCGCGTGCGGCCTCGTCGGCCACCGAGTTGAAGATCGGGTCATACGGGAAGAACGGGTCGCCGGGGAAGTACATCTGGGTGACCAGCCTCTGCGCGAACGCGCGTCCCAGCAGCGAGAAGTGGATGTGGGCCGGACGCCAGGCGTTGTAATGGTTGCCCCACGGGTATGGGCCCGGCTTGATCGTCAGAAACCGGTAGCGCCCCTCCGAGTCGGTCTCACAGCGGCCGCTACCGGTGAAGTTGGGATCAAGCGGCGCGGGCCAGCGATCCCAGCGGTGCATGTAGCGCCCGGCGGAATTGGCCTGCCAGATCTCCACCAGCGTGTTGCGCAACGGCTTGCCCTCGGTGTCGAACACGCGCCCGCTGACCGTGATCCGCTCGCCGATCGGCTCGCCCTCGTGCGCAGCGAGCAGGTTGTGATCGTGCTCTCCCAACTGGCGCACTTCGCCCAGGCGCGGACCGGTGGTCTCGGTGATCGTCTGTGGCAGGTATACCAGCGGCTGCTTGGGATGGCGCAGCGTGGTCGACTTGTACGGCGAATAGTCCAGCGGCGGGTGCGCGGCCTCGGTTTCGCGCCGGTAGGCCCCCGGCGTGTCCACCACCGGGTCATAGATGACTCGATCTTCGGTTACCTGTTCGGTCATTTCTCCCTGATCCTTTGCGGTCCTGGCGCCCCTGGGCACCACCGGGTTGGTCATCGGCTCAGAAGCTCTCGCAGCGCGGACAGCTCGCGCTCGGTCGGGGCCGGCGTCACACGGAGCATCGGTGAGACCGCCAGCTCCCATCCGGTGGCGTCCCGAACCCTTTGCGGATCCACTCCCTCATGCACCTGGGTGAGGGTCAGCTCGCTGGAATTCTGATCGGGTTCCAGCACCCCCAGATCGGTGATCACGGCAGTCGGACCCCGACCCCGGAAGCCAAGTCGCCCGCGGTCCCCAGGCCGGTCGCCGTAGCCGACGGTGGTGCGGAAGTCCAACTGTTCGACGAACGTGCGCTTGCCGTGGGGGGCGATCACGACCACCTCACGACAGCTGGCCGCGATCTCCGGCGCGCCGCCGGCGCCGGGCAGGCGCGTCTTAGGGTGGTCGTAATCCCCAATCACCGTCGAGTTCAGATTACCGTGACGGTCGACCTGGGCCGCGCCGAGGAACGCCACCTCGATCCGCCCGGGGCCGATCCAGTAGTTGAACATCTCCGGCACCGAGACAACGGCGTCCGCCGTCTCGGCCAGCTCGCCGTCGCCGATCGAGAGCGGGATGTGAAACGGCTTGGCGCCGATCGTGCCCGACTCGTAGACGAGCACCAGCTCGGGGTTGTGGACCATCCGCGCCAGGATCGCCGCCGTACTCGGCCGCCCGACGCCGATGAACACCGATTTGGCGTGCTCCAGCCGGCGGGCGGCGACGATCGTCTGGATCTCGGAACTGGTCACCTCGCTCACGGAGGCGCCATTTGCCCCAGCCTCGCTCAACGCGTTGCCACCTCCCCCAGCCCCTGCTCGCGCATCCAGGTGGCGAACTCGTCGCGATCGCGGCTGACCTGATCCCAGAAGCGGTAGAAGTCGTTGTCGCGGGAGGTGATCCCCAGGCTGTAGGACGGCCGCGATCCGCCCGGGGACTCGGCCACGACATCGATCACCCAGCCGGGGATGACCACCCCGCCGGCTCGAGGCTGGAGCCGGTCGACGATCCGCTCGACCGTGACCAGCGAGCGCGCGGCGGACAGGACCGCCTCCTTCTGCACGCCGGGGATTCCCCACAGCTGCACGTTGCCGTCCCGGTCGGCCTCCTGGGCGTGCACGATCGCCACATCGGGCGACAGGGCCGAGACGGCCGTCAGCTGCTCGCCGGTGAACGGGCAGCGGATCGGCTTGACCGTTGTGTGCGCGACCAGATCGGTGCCGACGTAGCCGTGCATGACCGCGAACGGGAGCCGGGCGGCGCCGGCCGCATAACGGTTGGCCATCCCGGCGTGGCTGTGCTCCTCCAGCTCGATCGGCCGCGGCCAGCCGTGCTCGATCGCGTCGCGGAAGCGGTGCAGACTGCCCACGCCGGGGTTGCCGCCGTAGGAGAAGACCAGCTTGCGCGCCGCCCCCATGCCGATCATCTGGTCATACAGGATGTCCGGGGTCATCCGGATCAGCTCCAGCTCGGTGCGGCCCTGGCGCAGCAGCTCGTGTCCAGCCGCGAACGGGATCAGGTGCGTGAACCCCTCTAGCGCCACCGAGTCGCCGTCGCTTACCAGCTCGGCCACCGCTTCGGACAGGCTCGTCAGCTCAGCCACGGGCGAGCTTGGTCTCGCCGCGGGCGGGGATCGGCAGGCCGACGTAGTTCTCGGCCAGCGACGTGGCGGCCGCGGTCGAGCTGCACACGTACTGCAGTTGGGAGTGCTGCAGTTGGCGACCGTAGGCGTCGTCGCTGGGATCGACGTGCAGCATCGTGGTCATCCACCAGGAGAAGTGCTGGGCGCGCCACACCCGGGCCAGGCACCGATCGGAGTAATGATCCAGCCCGGCCTGGCTACCGGTGGCGAAATGCTCGTCCAGAGCCTGCGCCAACACGATCACGTCGGCGAAGGCGAGATTGAGCCCCTTGGCACCGGTGGGCGGCACGATATGCGCGGCGTCGCCGGCCAGGAACATGTTGCCGTAGCGCATCGGAGCGGCGACGAAGCTGCGCATCGGCGTGATCGACTTCTCCAGCACCGGCCCCTCCTGCAGCTCAAACCTGTCGCTGGCCAGCCTGGCGTGCAGCTCATCCCAGACCTGCTGATCAGACCAGTTGGCGACGTCGTCGTGGGGGGCCACCTGGACATAGAGGCGGCTGATCTCCGGCGAGCGCATGCTGTGCAGTGCGAATCCGCGCTCGTGGTAGGCGTAGATCAGCTCATCGGTGGACGGCGCCACCCCGGCCAGGATCCCCAGCCAGCCAAACGGATACTCGCGTTGCCAGACGCTCAGGACGCCGTCGGGCAAGCTGGGGCGACAGATACCGTGAAAGCCGTCACAGCCGGCGATGACTTCGCAGCAAAGCTCGTGCTCGCTGCCGCCGTGCAGATAGCGGACGCTCGGCTGACCCGCGTCGAGTCCGTGGACCGACACGTCGCCGCACTCGAAGTGCAGCGGCGCGTCGTAGGACAGCCGCGCCGTGACCAGGTCCTTGACCACCTCGGTCTGCCCGTAGATCGTCACCGCCCGCCCCCCGGTCAGCTCGCTCATCGGGATGTGGTGGCGGACGCCGTCGAAGCACAGGTAGATGCCACCGTGCACGAGCCCCTCGCGGTCCATCCGCTCACCGACGCCGGCCTCGCGCAGCACCTCGGCGCTGGCCTGCTCCAACACCCCGGCGCGCAGACGCGCCTCGACGTACTCCCGGCTGCGGGTCTCCAGGATCACCGCCTCGATGCCCTGGCGGTGGAGCAGATGTCCCAGCAGCAGACCGGCCGGGCCGGCGCCCACGATCGCCACCTGCGTCCGCTCGGAGTTCACAGCGGCCGCAACGATAGAGGTTTCGCCGATCGCACTGGGCGCAGAGCGATCTCAGTGTCCGCTATGCGAACGCGGCGTGACCACCCCGCTGGGCCGGCGGCGCTTACCGTGCTCCTGGCGCGGGAACGGCTGGGCGGGAACGGTCACCGGGTTGTAGGCGGCGCAGACGCCCGTGTTACCCGGCTTGGGCAACGACGGCCGGGAGTCATTCGGCTTGGCCCCGAAGTTGAACGCGCTCGTCAGATCGCCGGTCGCGCGGCGCCGCCATTGACTGAGGTTTGGGCACCTTGACCCCGAAGCGCGTCTCCAGGAAACGCAGCGTCGAGGTGTGGTCGAACACGTCAGAGCAGACCAGGCCGCCGCGTGAGAACGGCGAGACGACCAGCATCGGCACGCGGAACCCGAGCCCGATCGGACCGCGGATCCCGTTCGCCTCCGGTGGCAGCGACGAGACCGTCAGGAACTCGCCCTTGGTGCCCTTGGGCGGCGTGGGTGGCGCGACGTGGTCAAAGAAGCCGCCGTTCTCATCCCAGGTGATGAACAGCGCGGTGCGCTTCCAGATCTCCGGACGGGCGACGAGCGCCTCGATCACGTGGCGCGCGCCCAGCTCCCCGCGCCCCGGCGCGGAGAAGCCCGGATGCTCGGTCTCCTCCAGTCCCAGCAGCAGCCACGAGACCTGCGGCAGGTGGTTGTCGGCGGGATCCAGCCAGGCGGACATCGACATCAGCCGGTTGGGGTCGGTCGGACCGATCACCGAGCAGTGATAGCCGTCGCAGATCGTGAACGCGTCGGCGAGCTTGTAGTAGAACGGCAGGTCCGCGCGCGTGTAATAGCCCATCGTCTCGGGACCGGTGCCCGCCGGTTCGCTCGGAGGCACGTCGGCCAGCTCGTGAGCGCGCAGGAAGCCGTTCATCCGGCCACCGTTCCAGGAGTTGTGCTGGGGGCCCCAATCGTGAGTCAGGTCGGGCAGGTAGTCCGAAGGCAGGTGAAACGGGTGCAGCGTCTTGCCGTTGGTGCCGCGCTGGAAGAACACGCTGCGAGCTTTTTGGTTGCCGAACCCGTTCACGCCGGACAGCGTCCCGAAGTAATGGTCAAACGAGCGGTTCTCCTGGGTCAGGATGACCACGTGCTCGATGTCCTTGATGGAGCCCCGGGCCGGACTGGCGGCGGCGGCCCGCGCGATCAGGCCGTCGATCCCGCCGCCCAGCGCGGTCATCCCCAGGCCGGCGACCCCCAGGTCACGCAGCGCCTGTCGTCGCGTCACCCCGGCGGCGATCATACGCGTGTCTGGCATCTGTTCCCCTCTCTCAGACGTTAAATGCCCCGGCGCGGGCGAGCCTACCAAGCGCATCGCGCAGTACGCTGCGCGCCGGTGAGGTGGAGAGCGATCAGCTTGGGCGGACTCTCGGCGTTGGCGGTCGGCGGTTTGGTGCTCGCCTTTGCGCCCGGGCTCTCGGCGGCTCGTGCGCCCCGACTCTCGGCAGTTCGTGCGCCCCGATTGTCTCGCCCTCGCGCGGGCGACTGCCCCGCCTGGGGCCGCCCGGCGATCGCCGCTGACCCCGAGCCCCATGCGCTGCGCGTGTTCGCGATCCAGTTCGCCCAGCGGCCCGCCGCGATCGTCAAAGCCGCCAGCTACGAGCACGCGATCGACTGCGCGATGCGCACCGAGGTTGTGCCCTATCTGGCCCACGGCCGCCCCAACCTGGTCGTGTTCGATGAGGACATCGGCCTGGAGACGAGCCTTGCCGGCCCGCGCGGCGCTGCGGCGCGGGCGCTGATGCGGACCGGGGTGCCGTCGTGTCACGGTCAGGCGCTGTGCCCCACGCTGGCCACGCTGAGCGCGATCGACACGGGCTACGGCCGGGCGCTGGACTATCTGGAGCCACGCTTCCCGAACCTGACCGGAGAGCTGGGCCGGAGCTTCGTGGCCGCCACCGACGAGTTCGTGCGCGTGTTCATGACCACGATGGCGCACGAGGCCCGCCGGTACGGCGTGTACGTGATCGCGTCCAACACGCAGGCGCCGTTTGCGCTGACGCGCAACCCGGCCGCGGTGGCGGCGCTGCGTGACCCGGCGACGCCAGGGGTCCGGGCCGTATACGCGCCCACCGCCGGCGTCGCCTACGACCAAACGTTCGTGTGGGGGCCCCGGGTGGTGCACGCCGGTCGCCCGGCGCCGCTGGCCAACCTGCTCGCCGACAACTACAAGGTCCCGCTGACCGCGTTCGAGCAGGAGCTCGGCTTCGGCACAGGCCCCACGGGCGGGGCGGCCGCGCGCGCCAATCTGCGCCCGATCACGATCCCGGGGACCGGGGCGAGGCTGGGGATCGCCACCAGCCAGCCGGCGTTTGTCTATGGCAGCGCCGCTGGCGGGCACCCGTGCGAGGACGTGGCGCTGACCTACATGCGCTGCCTGAATGCTCTGCACGCCAACGTGCTGATCCAGGCCGACGCCAACGACGGGCCGTGGACGGGGACCGACGGCGCCGAGTGGCAACCGCTCTCCTGGATGGGCTCGGCCTATCGCGCGGTCAGCGACCCGAGCGTCGATTTCACCTACGCTGTGAATCCGTTTATGGTCGGAAACCTCGCCGATCTCCCGTTCGACGGCCAGAGCGCGATCCTCCAGCGCGGGCGACTCGGCGGCGCCGGATGCCATTACGTCGGCAACGGCTCGTTCGTGCCCAAAGAGGACCTGCCGGCCTACCGAAGCTACGCCGGCTCCAAGTCCCAGTTCCTGGCGCTGGCTCCGTGGGCGGTCCCCGACGGCCTCCGCGTGCGGCTGCGGCCCGTCGGCGCCGCGCTGGCCGCCGGCCGCGGCCCCCACCACTACGTGCAGACCGCGGTGATCGCCGACCTTCCGTTCCCCGCCGACCGGCACCGGCGCGGCTGCGTGGTGGCGGGACGATGAGCGGCGTATCGCGGCGCGAGGCGCTGCTTGGAGCCGCGGCGGTGGCGACCGGGAGCCTGCTCGCCGACGGCGAGGCGGCCGCGGCCCGGACGCCCGCGCGGCGCGTCGACGTGGTCGTGGTCGGAGCCGGCCTGGCCGGCCTGAGCGCGGCCAGCGACCTGGTCTCGGCCGGTCACTCGGTGGTCGTGCTCGAGGCGCGCGATCGCGTCGGTGGCCGCACGCTGAACCATGCGCTTGGCGGCGGCGAGGTGGTGCGAGGTCGGCGGGGAATGGGTCGGACCCGGGCAGGACCGGATCGTGGCCCGCGCCCGCTCGCTGGGCATCAAGACCTTCAAGACCTACACCAAGGGCGATCAGATCTTCGATTACCTCGGCCGGCAGACCCATTTCACCGGACTGATCCCGCCGCTGCCCCAGCCCGACGCGGACGACTTCAACCAGTTGCTGGGCACGATCATCAAGCTCGAGAAGACGGTGCCGCTCGACCGGCCGTGGACCGCGCCGGGCGGCGCTACGCTCGACGCCCAGACGCTGGACACGTTTAAGCTCGCCAACTCCACGACCGCGGGCGCGCGATTCCTGCTTGACCTGGCCACCAAGGCCGTATTCGCCGCCGAGCCCCGGGACCTGTCGCTGCTGCACGCAATGTTCTATCTGCAGTCCGGTGGCGGGATCCTCAACCTCACCAGCACCGCCGGCGGCGCCCAGGACTCCCGTTTCGTGGGGGGATCCCAACTTGTGTCGATCCGGATGGCCAAGCGCCTCGGCGCTCGCGTGATACTGAACGCGCCGGTCCGGCGGATCGCCCAGTCGCGCGGCGGCGTGGTGGTGAGCAGTGACCGGGGCAGCTGGCAGGCCCAGCGGGTAATCGTGGCGGTCGCCCCGGCGCTGGCCGGCGGATCGACTACGAGCCGCTGCTGCCGGCCTTGCGCGATGGTCTGACCCGCGCGTTCCGCAGGGCTCGGTGATCAAGTTCGAGGCGGTGTACGACAAGCCGTTCTGGCGCTCGGCGGGTCTCAGCGGCTACAGCAACAGCGACCGGCCGCCGGTCCACTTCACCTACGACAACTCGCCGCCCAGCGGCAGGCCGGGGGGTTCTGCTCGGATTCGTGGCGGGCGCGGACGCGCGCCGGCTCGGCTCGCTGGGAGCGGGCGCCCGGCGCGGCGCGGTGCTCGGCTCCTTTGCGCGTCTGTTCGGCGCCCAGGCGGGCCGGCCCCGGACGCTGATCGAGCACAACTGGTCAGAGGAGGAGTGGACGCGGGGCTGCTACGTCGGCTACATGCCGCCCGGAGTCTGGAGCGACTTCGGCGCGGCCCTCCGAGCCCCCGTGGGCCGGGTCCACTGGGCCGGAACCGAGACGTCGGAGATCTTCAACGGCTATATGGACGGCGCCGTGCGCTCGGGCGAGCGCGCCGCCACCGAAGTGGCCCGCGAGATTTAGGTCCTCGGGCCCTCAGCGAGGGCACTACAGCTCCTGGATGTGATCGGCCTCACGCGGGCCCGGGAACGGGCGCGTAAGGCAGTATTCCTCCAGCGTGGCCTCCGGAACGCCCTCGATCCCCGGGGTGTCCGAGGCCTCTCCGCGGGTGTGCGGGTCGTCGGCGAAACCGCCCACCTCGACCGAATGCTGTGGCGTGCGGTAGCCGGAGATCCCGATCAGGTGCAGCGCCAGTGCCTTGCCGAGGAGGTCCAGGCGCGCGGCGATGACCGGTTCTTCGTTGACGGTGTAGTTGGTACCGGGCGCCAGGAACAGCCCGTACTCGCCGCCGTGAGCTACGAATGGCGTGCTGGCGCAGCCGCCCGGCGACGGGGCGACGCCGCCGGATGCGTTGGCCTGGGCCGCGGCCGCGCGCTGGGCCAGCACCGCGGCCTCATGCGACAGCGTGCGCCGCAGCGCGGTCAGCTCAGTCGTCTTGCGGTCACGCGCGTGCTCGTAGACGAGCTCACGCCCGACGATTGACAGTCGCAGGTTGGCGACCTGATCGCGCTCCACCAGCACGGCGGCCGTCGCTCGCCAGCGCCGGACGTCGATCGCGGCCAGGCGGGTGGCCTGCATGGTCACCGCCGCGCGGGCCAGATCGACCTGGCGGATGACGGTGGCGTTCTGGTGCTCGATCGCCTTGAGGTTGCCCAGCTGGTTGAGCAGGTGGTCGGGGCGGTCACGCCTGCGCCAACTGTGTTCTGCAGCGCTACGCGACCAGGCGGCGAAACTACCAACCAGACTCCGGCGCGCAGGCATCAGAGGGATGTCTGCAGCGGAACTTGCAGGCGCGCAGCGGCGCAACCGGCGCCGTCAGCGACCGGGCAGGTGGTAGATGTCGAGCACCCCGGTGCTCGACTGGTCCATATAGCTCCCGGTCGGCAGGATGATCCGGCCACCGACGACGATCGGGCTGTTCCAGTGGCCGGTCTGGGACGGAAGCGACTTCAGCAGCACTCCGCTGGTCGGCTGCCTGATCGTCATCAGGGCGTCGCTCTGGTCATAGACGTAGAGCAGACCGCCGGCGACGACCGGACTGGTGCCCGAGGCCCCGTTCTGCCAGGCGACGCGCAGGCGCGGCTGGCGGGCGCCCACCAACACGTAGGCCGCCGTACCCGAGCCGTCGGCGACGAACACATACGTGCGCCCGCCGCTGGTCCAGACCGCCGGGGCGCTGAACACCTGAGCGGAGCCGGGACTGGAGACCTCCTGGAGCTCGCCGCCGAGCCGGGCGCTGGCGCCGCCTCGGGTCCCGTCGAGCCGATCGAGGTCGAGCAGATGCAGCTTGCCGTCCTTGCCGCCCTGAACCGCCAGGTGCAGGCCGTCGAACGCGGGCAGCAACGCCGGTGCGGTGCTGCCGACGTCGGTGTCGGTCGCGTCCAGCTGGGCCTGGTTGGGCGGCGTCCAGTTGTGCAGCAGCCGGCTCGCGTCGGGGGTCAGCTCGAGCACGCTGTCGCCCCAGCTGGTTGACCCATTGAAGGGCCCGTTGCCGGTCGCCACCAGAATGCGCCCGCTCCGTGGCTCGATCACGGCTCCCTCCCGCGCCCAGATCGCGTTATCCCCGTGCGTGTTGGTGACCGAACAGGAGGCCGCGTCGATCAGCCGGTGGCGGTTTGAGCATTCGCTGTTCCACACGTGGGCGATCCGCCCGCTGGCGCGGTCGATCATCACCACGTGACCGTCGTAGGGCGGGGCGTCGCCGTAGTAGCCGCCGGTGGTGATCACGACCCACGGCCCGGAGACGTTCAGCGCCGAGGCGAGCTTCTCGTGCTTGGGGTCGTAGGTCACTCTGCGTGACCAGACCTGATGGCCGGTGGCCAGCGAGAGCCTGTGGATGTAACCGTCGGGGCTGGCGGCATAGATATAGCGGCGGTCAGGATCGGCGGTCGGGCTGGCGGTGGTGACCTGGGGGCTGCCCTGGTAGCGGCGGATGCCCGCGGGCACGTACTCCCACAGCTTGGCGCCGGTGCCCGCGTCGAGCGCGATCGTCTTGCCGTAGGTGGTGGTGACCACGATCACGTCGCGCCGGTTGCCCCTGACGTCGATCGCGTGCAATTCGATCGCCGCGGCGTCGACGGTCCCGTCGAGGTCGACCTTGCGCAGCTTCAGGTCGCTCAGGTTGCGAGCGGTGATCCCGCTGTCGGCCGGACCGACGCCGCTGCGCGCCGGGTCATAGTCAAACGTCGGCCAATCTCCCGCCGCCGTGACCCGGGCCGAGGCGCTCGACGCGCCGGCGCCGCTCGCGCTCGATGGGGCGGCGCTGGAGTGAGCGCCGCAGGCGACCAGCAGCACGCTCAGCGCGGCCAGGCCGGCGACGGAGAGACTTCTTATCAGGCTCGCAACGGGGCCCATCAAGGACTCATGGCGAATCGGTGGGTCCGCTGATCAGGAGATCTTGATCAACACGATCGTGTTGAGTACGAACAGCACGCCGAACACGACCGTCCACCGGTTGAGGTTGCGCTCCACCAGCGAGCCGCCGCCTAGCGGGCCGGCGCCCGTACCGACGCCGAAGGCTCCAGACAGACCGGAGTCCTTTCCCGAATGCATCAGGATCAGGAAGATCAGCACGATGCAGAGAAACACCTGGACGATGTCGAGGATCGTTGTCACGCCCGCCGATGGTAGCTAGTGGTCGCCGACGCGGTCCAGCGCGCGCAGGATCTCGATCGCCTCCGCCCGCAGCGTCTGGTCGATCGCCCGGTAATCCTCCTCGGAGAGCTTGCCGGTCCGGTGGTCGAGCTCGACGTCGCGGATCTCCCGATACTTCGCCTCCCGGGCGGCCTCCAGCTCCGCCCGGTCGTTGGCGGCGGCGCTGCCAGGGTCCTCGCCCGAGCGCACCCGCCACATCGGCGACAAGACCACCGCCACGACGAGCGTCAGCACCACCAGCACGATCAGGAACTGCACGATTGATCAGGCGAGCTCGCGCGCCAGGCGTGCCGCATACGCCGCCCTAGCCCTCCGGCGCGCCAGGGCCGGGGCCGGCCACATCGAGATCAGGCCGCCGAACGCGATGATCCCGGCGCCGAGCCACAGCCACGTGACGAGCGGCGAGACGATCAGCAGGAAGTTGATCGGCCACGGATGGGTCACGAACCGCTGGGCGATCTCGCTGATCGCCTGGTCGCGCTTCTGCCACAGCGGAGCGAGCGCCGCGTTGGCCTCGCCGGCCGGGATCTTCTCGGCGGCCATCCTCGTCATCGCCGATCCCAGCGCGGCAGCGAATACCTTGTCGCCCTGTTTGATCATCGGCTGCAGCGGGGTCAGATCGGGATTGATCACCGTCCAGATGTCCTTGGTTATCCCGGCCCGCAGACCGACCTGACTGTCGGCCTCCCCGTTGAAGAAGCGCCCGATCACCCCCTGCGTCGGATCCTGGGAGGGGTAGAACCCGCGCGTGGTGTGAAGGGTCACAACGTGCCCGGCGCCCTTGGAGACGCTGAGTATGGCGCCGAAGGAGATCTTCGCCGCCGTTGTCGACACCGTCGGGCGGACGTACTTGATCTGATAGCCGTCGACGCTCACGCTCTGACCCGGCGAGATGATCACGTCGCGCGAATGCTGGAACGAGGACGAAGCCGCGACGCCGACCAGCAGCACAGCCAATCCGAAGTGCGCCGTGTAACCGCCGTAGCGCCGCCGGTTGCGGCGGACCAACTGCACGAGCGCGACCGGATAGGAGTCCCGCGTCATCGCGCGACGAGCACTGACGCCGCGCCAGAACTCCTGAACGACGGTCGTGGCGAGTAAGGCCCCGAGCACGAACATCGCCAGCGCGAACGGACGCTGGCTTACGCCGCCCGCGGCGAGCAGCGCGACCAGGGTGAGGAGGGCGACGGTGACCGGGAGAATGAAGTTGCCGCGCAGGTTGGCCACCGTGACCCGTCGCCAGGCGATGATCGGCCCGACACCGGCCAGGGCCACCAGCACGAGCGAGAGCGGAACGATGAACGGACGGAAGGCCGGTGGCCCGACCGAGATCTTGGTCCCGGTCAGCGCCTCTGAGATCAGCGGGAAGAACGTGACCCAGAAGATCACGAACACCATCGCCACCAGCACCAGATTCTGAAACAGGAACACCGCCTCGCGGGATAGCAGCGAGTCCAACCGCGCCTCGGAGCGCAGGTGATCACGGCGCCAGATGACCAGGCCAACCGAACTGCCGACCATAACCGCCAGCAACAGCACGAACGGAACGCCCAACGTCGAGGCGCCGAACGCGTGGATCGAGTCCAGGATGCCCGAGCGCACCAGGAAGGTGCCCAGGATCGCCAGCGTGCCGCTGGCCAGGATCAGCGACGCGTTCCAGATCTTCAGCATCCCGCGCTTCTCCTGGATCATGATCGAGTGGATGAACGCCGTCAGGCACAGCCACGGCATCAGGGCCGCGTTCTCAACCGGATCCCAGGCCCAGTACCCACCCCACCCGAGCTCGGTGTAGGACCAGCGCGCGCCAAGCAGGATTCCGATCCCCAAGAACAGCCAGGCGGCCAAGGCGAAACGTCGCGTCAGGGCGATCCACTCCGAGCCGAGCTTGCCGGTAACCAGCGCCCCGATCGCGAACGCGAACGGGATCGTGAGCAGCGTGTAGCCCGAGTAGAGCATCGGCGGGTGGATCATCATGCTCGGGTGCAGGAGCAGCGGATCCAAGCCGGCGCCCTCGGTGGGCGGGTTGGCAGTGGTGGCGAACGGATTGGCGAAGAACGCCGCCAGCGAGACGAAGAACGCACCGAACCCCAGCAGCACGGCGGTCGCATACGGGGCGATCTCACGCAGCTTGCGCCGGGTCAAGAACAAGATCAGGCTCGACCAGAGCGACAGCAGGAACACCCACAGCAGCAAGGAGCCCTCCTGCGAGGACCACGCGGCGGCCAACCGATAGAACGTCGGCGTCGTGGTCGAGGAGTGCTCGGCCACGACATTGAAGGAGAAGTCCGAGCGCAGGAACGCCGCCTCCAGGATCACGAACGCCATCACCATCATCCCGGCGAGCGCGTACACCGCTCTGCGGCCGGAGTCCACCCACTCTCGTCTGGCGGTGCGTGCGCCGTAGACCGAGGCGCAGATCCCGTACAGCGACACGACCAGGCCCAAGTACAGCAGCGACCGACCGACTACCGCCATCAGTTACGCGGGCCCATCAGTAGGAGGTGGCGGTCGAGGCCGAGGAGTAGGAGCCCGAGGCGGCCTGATACTTGGACGGGCATTTGGTGGTCAGCGAATTCTGCTCGCCGACGAAGCCGGGGCCGGACCCGCTTTCGTGGACGGTGACGAGCACTCCGCGCCCCGGCATGAAGGGGTCGGGCACGATCCCGCTGTAGGTGACCGGAACCGAGACCCTCAGCTTCGGATCGCGCACGCGGAACAGCAGATCCTCGCCCACGTGCCTGACCGATCCGTCGAGGACGGTGCCGGCCAGGATGTAGGACTGCCCGGGCTTGGCGTCCTTGAGCAACTGCGACGCAGTCAGCTCGTCGCGACCGGCGCTGAAGCTCACGTAGATCAGCGATGACGCGAGCAGCAGCGCGACTGTGAGGGCGATCGTGAGGCGGATTGCACGCTTGCGGCCGGGATCCATTCGCGTTGGGATTGTCCCACAAGGGCTCGCGGCACCACGCCGCCAGATTTCTTATTAACGTCGTGTTAGCGCAAGGGAAAAAGCCGCAATCGGCGAAACCAATCGGGGTTGGAATCGTTAGAGGTCATGAACGTGTTGGCCAGATCAAGATCAGCCACCGGCAAGATCCGCCGCCGCCGTGACGCGCGCCAGCCGCCCGCCGGGAGTTCGGAGGCGGCTCAGAGGTCTGCGTCGGCGTGCCCCGACACGGCGGCGCCGTCGCAGAACCCGCCGTCCCGCCGCCGGCGTGAGGCAGGACCACCACCCGATCTGGCGCTCTACAGCTGCCGCTGCGGGTTCGTCTTCGAGGCCTCGGTCTCGACCTCGGTCGGCTGTCCGCACTGCGGAAGCACGCAGGCCTGGTAGCTTGCCAGGGCTCGCGGGCCCCTAGCGCACCCGCCGCAGCAACCTGCTTGAATCCCTCGCCGGGTGGATTCCCCGGGAGGAGATGTGAAGCGGGCAGTTCTCACTGTGGTCGGGGCGGTCCTCGCATGCGTGTGCTGGGCGGCGCCGGCGGGCGCCTTCACGGCCTACCCTGGGGTCGAGCTTCTCCACTACGCCGCGGGCCCCTATCCGATTACGCCGGGCGCGAATCTCATCCTGCTGGACTCAAATCACGTACCCAAGCCCGAGCAGGACGGCTACATGGTGCGGATGGCGCCAAATCTGCGCTACGCACTCCCGGACGGGAAATGCTGCGGCAAGATCCCGCGCGTCGACGTGATCCACCTGCACCACGGTGTCTGGCTGAGCAACGGCACCGCCGGCGAGGGCGAGGGCAACGCCTACGGCCCCGTCTATCCGTTCATGGCCTCGGGTGAGGAGAAGACGATCTACGACTTCCCCCGGGGCTACGGCTACCCGGTCGCCGCCAAGGACTTCTGGGTGCTCAACTACATGATCCACAACCTGACCGCCCACGCGGCCAAGGTCTACATCACCTACGACATCGACTTCGTGCCGACGAGCTCGCCGGCCTTCAGCACGATCACCGCCGTGCATCCGATCTGGATGGACGTCCAGGATCACCACATCTACCCGGTCTTCAACGTCCTGCGCCACAGCGGCGTCGACGGCAAGTTCACCTATCCCGACATGGCCGACCACCCCTACGGCTCCGGGGCTCCGCTGAACGAGTTCACGGTCGATCATCCCGGCACGCTGATCGCCACCGCCGGGCACGTGCATCCTGGCGGGCTCTACGACGACCTCGACCTGATCCGGGCCGGCGCCAAGCCGTCGGGCGGCGCGATCCCGGGCGCGGTGCCCAACTCGGTACGGCTGTTTCGCTCCGTGGCGCACTATTTCGGCCACCTCGCCCCGATCTCCTGGGACATGGCGATGACGGCCACCCCGGCGGATTGGCGCGCGCAGGTCAAGGCCGGCGATGTGCTGCGGATCAGCACCACCTATGAGACCAAGCGGGCGTCGTGGTATGAGTCGATGGGGATCATGGTCGTGTGGGAGGCTTGGGACGACACGACAGGTGTGGATCCGTTCACACACAAGCTGCAAGAGAACGGCCACGTGACCCACGGCCACCTGGCCGAGGACAACAACCACGGCGGCATCTACTACACCGGCGTGAGCCTCAAAAGCCTTCCCACCTGCTACACGCACAAGGTGGTGATTTCGGCCTTCCAGTACAACCCCGGCGGCTTCACCGCGACCGGCTCGGACCGCTGCATCCCGACGATCCACAGGGGCACTTCGCTGACCTTCGTAAACGACGATGCCAGCCCGCTGTCGCCGGGTAATCCGCTCGCGCCCTCGCGCGCCTACATCGCCTCGATCTTCCACACGATCACCGCCTGCCAGAACCCGTGCGGGCTCAACACCGGCATCTCCTACCCGCTGGCCAACGGCACGGGTGGCTATGACTCGGGGCAGTTGGGGCTCGGCACGCCCGCGATCGGCAGGCTCGACTGGAGCACGCCGACGAATCTGCCGCCGGGCACCTATACGTTCTTCTGCCGGATCCACCCGTTCATGCGGGGCGTGTTCCGGATCATCAAGTAGCCCAGCCCGAGCCGGCTTTACCTCGCGCAGGTTTCCGCCCTCGCCGGCGTTCTTGGCCGGTGAATGCAGACCCGGAAGACGGCCCGGGGTCAGCGAAACTGTCCAGGTTCACTTCAGGTTGTCGGTTTTTGGCCGACAAGTAATCAGAGCATGTCGGTGGCGATCTCTAATTCGGCCGTAGCGCTGCGGATGCGGCCGCGTCCACGCGGGGCCTCAGGCGGCTGGGTCCCGATCATTTACGCGGCGTTGGCGATCTTGCTCTTGGCATATCTGGCCTGGCTGCTGTGGGCGCCGCCAACCGGCTCGCTGCTGATCGACGGTTGGGGGGTCGATCTGTTTGAGCTGACGGGTGGCGCGCTGTGCGTCGCCGCCGGACTGCGCCGCCAGACCGACCGAGCGATACCGCTGATCCTGGGCGCGAGCCTGCTCACGTGGGCGCTCGGCGACGTCGTGACCACGATCGAGTCCATCGGCGGCGCGACGGTTCCCCGGCCGTCGATCGCCGACGCCTTCTACCTGGCCTACCTCCCGCTGGCTTGGGTCGCGCTGGTGCTGTTCATCCGCGGTGCAACTCGGCGGCTGATCTCGGTCAACTGGCTCGACGGCGCGGTCGCGGGGCTGGGGGCGGCCGCCGTGTGCGCGGCATTCGCATTCAAGGCGATCGAGCACTCGACCGGTCTCGGGCCCCTGGCGACCGCGGTCAATCTCGCCTATCCGGTGGGAGATGTGCTGCTGCTGCTCGTGGTCGCCGCCGGGACGACGGTGATGGCCGGAAGGCGAAAGGCGCCGTGGCTGCTGCTGGCCAGCGGGATCACGCTCAACGTCACCGGGGACACGATGAACCTGGTCGGATCGTCGGGCGGCGCGCATCTCGGCTTGGTGCTCAACGCGATCGCCTGGCCGGCATCAATCCTGCTGACCTCGATGGCGATGTGGTTGCGCCCCGCACCCGCTGACCTGCTCGCCGAGCAGCGACAGATCGGCTCCGGCCTTCCCGCCGTCGCTGTGGCGGCCGGTCTGGCCATCCTGCTGCTGGGGACGATGGGAGATGTCAACCGCGTCGCGATCGGCCTGGCCACCGCCACCCTGCTCGCGGTCGTCCTGCGAACGGCACTGTCAGTCAAGGGACTACACGCGCTGACCCTGGAACGACGCCGCCAATCGGTGACCGATGGCCTCACCGGCCTGGGCAACCGGCGGCGGCTGTCGGAAGTCCTGGATGCGTTCTTTGCCGGCCAGCCCGATATTGAAGGCCGGCTCGCCTTCCTGTTCATCGACCTCGACGGCTTCAAGGAGGTCAACGACTCGTTCGGACACCCCGCCGGAGACGACATTCTCAGGCAGCTGGGGGAGCGGCTGTCCGGATCCCTGGGCAGATCCGATCTGCTCGTCCGCGTCGGCGGCGATGAGTTCGCCGCCGTGCTGATCGACGCCGACGCCGAGCGGGCGGCCGCGATCGCAGACCGCTTGGGCTCCTCGCTTCACGAGCCGTTCCCGATCGACGCGCTCAGCGTTCAGATCGGGGTCAGCATCGGAATCGCGCTCACGCCCGGCGACGCCGACGACAAGGCTTCGCTGGTGCGCTGCGCGGATGTCGCCATGTACCGCGCCAAGCTCGCTTGCGAGCCGTTTGCGTTCTACGAGGCCGGTCTGGACTCGGCAGACCGATTGGGTCTGGCCGAGGAACTGCGTCAGGCGATCGAGTCCGATCAGCTGACGCTGCACTACCAGCCCCAGCTGGACCTCCGATCGGGGACCGTGGTCAAGGTGGAGGCGCTCGTGCGTTGGCCGCACCCCTCGCTGGGGCTGATTCCCCCACTCGAGTTCCTGTCTCTCGCCGAGGAGGCGCGATTGATGGGCCTCCTCACCCGGTGGGTCCTGCACAAGGCGCTCGCCCAATGCGCGCGCTGGCGCCGCGCCGGCCGCCCGATCAGCGTGTCGGTCAACGTGTCCGCGTCCGACTTGCTCGACCCAGAGTTCGTCGGGCTGATCGCGACTCTTCTTGCCCAGCACGAACTGGCGGGCGAGGCGCTGCTCATTGAGATCACCGAGACGACGGTCATCACCGAGTTCGAACGGTCCACCCGTGCCCTGCGAGAGCTGCGGGACCTGGGGGTGGGCGTGTCGTTAGATGACTTCGGCGCCGGCTTTACCTCGCTCGCGTACCCGGGCCGGTTGCCGGCATCAGAGCTCAAGCTCGATCGCGGCTTCATCGCGCGCCTGATGGCAGGCGCCGGCGACCGCGACGTGGCGCTCGTGCGAGCGACGATCGACCTGGGCCACGCGCTCGGGCTGTGTGTGGTCGCCGAGGGCGTCGAGGACTCCGCCACCCTCGAGCTCCTCGGCGAGCTTCAGTGCGACCTGGCCCAGGGCTACTTCGTCGGCAGACCCCGCCCGGCGGAAGCACTGTCGTTCTCGTCACATCCGCTGGCTCAGACCGCGCCTGTCGGTTAGGACGGTCCGTCGGTGCGATGACCGTACGATCTGGGCTCGCCCGGTGCCCGCGCACCGCACGACCTGGGTCAGAGCAGGCTGCCTCCAGGCGGCCTCACCCACAAACTCCGAGCGAGCCGCTCGGCGTCGGGCACGACCAGCTCCGAGACGGTCCCGGCCCCCGCGCCGCGCATCTCGGCCGCCAGCGCCGACCACGCGCGGGCGACCGCTCCCACCCTGGCCGTCGGTCCCCACCCGGTCGCCGCCTTCAATTCCGCCGCGCGCGCCTGCACGTCTGACAGGGTGAAATCGCGTAGCGGCTTATAGCCATCAGATGCGTAGACCGGCTGCGCGAGCGGATCCTCGCTGGTCAACTCAGCCCCCACTTCGGCATTCCCGACAGGCCCCCGTGGCGGATCGCCCGCTCGGTGTCGGGCGATCGCTTGGTGGTGGGATACGGTGGGCGCTTCCATGGGTTTGGCGCGATCGTGCCGTAGTGCTCACGGAGATAGGCGGTCAGGCCCCCGCGGTGGGCGGCGCAGGCGTAGCGGCGCGGTCCGAGCGGCCCGCCGCCATGCCAGACCAGCCAGCGACCCGGCGGGATGTCCACGTACTCACCAAACGCCAACTCGCGCAGCTGGTGCTCGAGCGCTAGTTGGGTCAGCGGATCGGGAGCCTCCGGGCAGAACTCGCAGCGGAAGATCACCCGCGTCGGCACCGCCGACTCACCAGCGCGACTCGTAGCCAGTGGTCAGATCCGGTCCCGCCCGGCGCCAGTCGGGCTCACGCTCAAAGTGGCGGCGCATCACCTGGCGCCGGAGCCTGGCCAGCACGGGGCCGTAGGTGAACTGCGCGCCCGCGGCCGCCAGCTTCCCGAGCGGACTCGGATCCATGAACGGCATGAACTTGTCCGGGAATCCAGGCATCGTGCAGCCGATGCAGATGCCGCCGACGTTCGGGCAGCCGCCGATCGCCCCGGTCCAGCCGCGGATCGGCACGTTGCACCTGACCACTGGGCCCATGCAGCCCAGCTTGACCAGACAGCCGCGCCGATCGGCCGGCGTGCGAGCGAACTCGCCCTGCTCGGCGAAGCCCGCCCGGCTGCAGCCCTCCTGCACCGTGCGCGCGAACAGCCAGCTCGGACGGCCCTGATCGTCGAGGTCCATCGCCGGCTGCACTCCGGCGAGGTGCAGGGCCAGATGCAGCAGGGTCTCGGTGATGTTGTCCGGCTGCACCGGGCAGCCCGGGAGGTTGACGATCGGCAGGCCCAGGCGAGATGACCAGCCGGCACCCAGATAATCACGCAGTCCCATCGCGCCGGTCGGATTGCCGCGCATGGCGGGAATCCCGCCATATGCGGCGCAGGTGCCCAGCGCCAGCACCGCCGCCGCCCTCGGAGCCAATCGGTCGATCCAGGTGCAGGTCGTGATCGGCTGACCGTCGTCGGGATCGACGCCGAGCGCGGCCCAATGCCCGTCGCCGTTGATCTGCTCGTTGGGCACCGAGCCCTCCAGCACGAGCACGAACGGATCGAGTGCTCCGGCGGCCGCGTCCCAGAAGGCGCGCATGAACTCCTCGCCGCTTTCGTAGGCAAGCAGTGGGTTGTAGATCACCACCCGCGGCATCCCAGGCAGCGCTCCGTTCCACAGCTCCTCCAGACTTGGCGACATGGCGGCCGTCATCGCCACCGATTCCCCATCGCAGCCGAGGCCACTGGTGAGCCACACGAAATTGATCAGCTGTCGCTCGGCGCGCGCGTGTCCGGCCCCGAACTCGATCACCTCCATCAGCCCAGACCGCGAGACGCGACCGCATCGACCAGCTGCTCAACGCGACCGCCGATCGGCTCGATCATTGACCCGAGCTGATCCTGGAGGTTGCCGTGCAGGTGCCATTCGTGTCCGTGTCCGGTAACCACGCCGGCCCGCGCCAGGCGCGCCAGCGCGTGCGAAACCGAGGGGCGCTCGGCGCCAACCAGGCGCCCCAGCAACTGGTGGGTGAGCGGCAGGGGCAGCCGGATCCCGCCCGGCTCCACCCGGCCCCAGCGCGCGGCCAGGTGCCACAGCAGCAGAGCCAGACGAACCTCCAGCCGGGGCTGGGAGGCGATTGCACGCTGGACGTTGAGGCAGTGCGTACGGCGTTGGGAGCGGCGCAGCAGCGCCTGCATGATCTGGGGCCAGGGCCGAACGCGCTCGGCGAACGCCGCGTCGAGGACCGCAAAGCGCATCGCCACGAGCGCGCGCCAGCCGATTTCGCAGACCAGGAACTCCTCCTCGCCGTGCTGGGAGGGCTCCACCAGATCGCCGGGGCCCAGCAGCTCCGAGGCGACCCGGTCCCCCACCCTGACGTTGACGGCCAGCACTCCCTCCAGGATCAGCACACCCGGCCCCGGGGAGGCGGCCTCGAGCCACTCGTTCAGCTCGACGTCGCCGACGTCGAGCTCGAACGTGACCGCTGTGGCGGCCGGGCGCGCGGCCAGGCGCATCCGGACGTCGAGCTCCTCGGCCAGATCGAGATCGAGATCGAGCAGATACCGGTAGCTGCGCGGTCGCGTGCGCTGAGGGGTCCGGCTCGGCCAGTGCGAATGCACGGCGCCGTCGTCAGCGGGTCTCAGCTGCGGCACTTCTTCGTGCACATCATCGCCGCTACGAACCTCTCCGATCGCCGGCCCGGGATTGCGGGCAGTGAGTCTACGCCGACGCCGGCGCCCCGGCGCCGGCGTTCTCCGGCCGGGATGGCGGTGGTAATTGTGCTTACCGTCACCAGGATTACCCATGACCTGCAGCGATGCTCCACAGATTGGTATACCCCTGCCGGCAGGAGCGGCGAAGGGCTAGGACCGACTCGGCGCTTGACAGCCAGAGAGGAGTTTGGAGAGGCCGATGTGCCTGGCAATTCCCGGACAGGTGGTCGAATTGGTCGATGAGGCCAATCGGATCGCTAGGGTCGACGTCGTCGGGGTCCGCCGCAACATCAACGTCAGCCTGCTGGACGATGACGGCATCGGGGTCCAGCCGGGCGACTGGGTGCTGATCCACGTCGGCTTTGCGCTTTCCAAGGTCGATGAGGACGAGGCGCACGCAACGCTGCGGCTGCTGGAGCAGATGGGCGCCAACTACGAGCAGGAGCTCGAGGAGCTCAAGGCGAGCGTGATCGAGTGAGCGTGATCGAGTGAGCGTGAAATCGACTGCGTCGATCCCGGCTGAGGTCGCGCTCGGCGGCGGCGCCGAATGTGGGGAGTCCGACTCGCACTGCATAACGTGCTCGGACGAAGGAGTCGCGATGCAGGTACTGGAGCTCAGAGACGGCTGCGCGATCTGCGGTGATGAGCGCGGCGACAGTCACGAAATCGCCGTCGACCTGGTGTTGCCGGTGGCGGTAGCCGACGAGGTTCTGGTCCACGCGGGAGTCGCGATCCGCCGCCTCGGGACACAGCGGTGAAGTTCGTCGACGAATTCCGAGACGCGCAACTCGGCCAGGTGGTGGCCGGCCAGATCCTGGCCGAGCTCGAACCCGGCCGCCATTACAAGGTGATGGAGGTCTGCGGCGGCCACACGCACTCGATCTATAAATACGGCATCGACGATCTGCTGCCCGCCAACGTCGAGCTGGTCCACGGTCCCGGCTGCCCGGTCTGCGTGATCCCGATGGGCCGCGTCGACGACGGAATCGCGGTCGCGCGCAACGACGGCGTGATCTTCACCTGCTTCGGCGACATGCTGCGGGTGCCGGGCTCTGAGTACACGCTGCTGGACGCCAAGGCGCAGGGCGCCGACGTGCGGATGGTGTACTCGCCGCTGGACGCGCTGCGGATCGCGCGGGAGAACCCCGACCGTGAGGTGGTGTTCTTCGCGATCGGCTTTGAGACCACTGCCCCGTCCACCGCGCTGACGCTCAAGCGCGCTAAGGCCGAGGGCATCAAGAACTTTTCCTGCGTGTGCAATCACGTCACGATCGTCCCGCCACTGCGCGCACTGCTGGAGTCACCGGACCTGAGGCTGGACGGGTTCATCGGACCCGGGCACGTGTGCACGGTCGTCGGCGCGCGTCCGTTTGAGTTCATCCCGGCTGACTACGGCCGTCCAGTCGTGATTTCCGGCTTTGAGCCGCTGGACATCCTGCAGTCGATCATGATGATCCTGCGCCAGCTGCGCAGCGGCCGCTGCGAGGTCGAGAACCAGTACACGCGGGTCGTCCCCCAGGAGGGCAATCTGCGCGCGCTGGAGGTGATGGCTGAAGTGTTCGAGCTGCGTCCGCACTTTGAGTGGCGCGGCCTCGGCTTCATCTCTCAGAGCGCGCTCAAGCTTTCTGAGGCCTACCGGTCTTACGACGCCGAGGAGCGCTTTGCGGTCCCTAACGTGCGGGTCGCCGACCCCAAGGCGTGTCAGTGCGGTGAGGTGCTCAAGGGCGTGATCAAGCCGTGGGAGTGCAAGGTGTTCGGGACCGCCTGCACGCCGGAGCACGCGATCGGGACATGCATGGTCTCACCCGAGGGTGCCTGCGCCGCGTATTACAACTTCGGCCGGTATGCCCGAGAACGAGAGATTGCGTGACGGCGACGAAACAAACCGCGTATTCCCGCGAGCGGGAGGCCGTGTGAGTGAATCGGTCCCCACTCGCCCAGCCGCGACCGGCCGTGAGCAGCGCGTGCTGGAGATCATCGAGACTGCGCGGGCCAAGCGGGCGCGCTTCCGCGACAAGCAGATCACGCTCGCCCACGGCGCGGGCGGGAAGGCGACCCAGACCCTGATCGAAGGGCTCCTGGTCCCCGCCTTCACGGCTGGCGGTGACGGTTGCCTGGCGGCGCTGGCCGACGCTGGAGCCGTGGAAGTCAACGGGACCGCGCTGGCGATGACCACCGACAGCTTCGTGGTCAAGCCGCTGCGCTTCCCCGGCGGCTCGATCGGTGAGCTGGCGGTCAACGGCACCGTCAACGACCTGGCGATGGCGGGGGCCAACGCGATCGCGCTGACCGTTTCGATGATCCTGGAAGAGGGCCTGTCCTCCGAGGTGCTCACCGAGGAGGTCCAGGCGATCGCCCAGGCGGCGCAGAGCGCGGGCGTGGAGATCGTGGGCGGCGACACCAAGGTCGTCGAGCGAGGCGCCGCCGACCAAATGTACATCTGCACCACGGGGATCGGCGCGGTCGATCCGAGGGCCGCGCTGGGCACGGGCGCGATCCTGCCCGGCGACCGGGTGCTGGTCTCGGGTCCGATTGGGGAACACGGCACGGCGATCATGCTCGCCCGGGGGCAGTTCGAACTCGATGCGTCGATCGAGTCCGACACCTGCTCGTTGTGGCCGGCGGCCGACGCCCTGCTCGGCGCTGCCGGGACCGAGCTGCACTGCATGCGCGACGCCACGCGCGGCGGCGTCGCCTCGGCGCTCAACGAGCTTGCCAAGGCCTCGGCGGTCTCGGTCGTGGTGTCCGAGGCGCAGGTCCCGGTCTCGCCGATCGTGGCGGCGGCGGCCGAGTTGCTGGGGATCGACCCGATGTACGTGGCCAACGAGGGACGGCTGGTGGCGTTCGTGGCCCCGGAGGCCGCGGATGCGGCACTGGAGGCGCTACGAGGCGTGCCGGGATGTGAGCAGGCGGCAGTGATCGGCGAGGTGCGCCGCGAACCGCCGGGGATGGTGCTGGTAGCGACGGCCTTTGGCGGCCGTCGGGTGATGGATCTGCTCGTCGGAGATCCACTGCCGCGGATTTGTTGACAACCGGACTCCGAGGAGAGGACGCAGATGGCAACGGCAACCGAATTCGTACCGAATCAGCAGGCCACGGAGAGCGTCACCGCGCACGTGCTGTGGATGACGATCGGTCTGTCGTGCGAGGGGGACTCGGTCGCGATGACCTCGGCGACGAATCCGAGCCTGGAGGACATCATCCAAGGCGTCATCCCCGGCATGCCGAGAGTGGTCATCCACAACCAGGTGATCGCGTTCGAGGTCGGCGAGGAGTACATGCAGGCCTGGTATGACGCCGAGCAGGGCAAGCTCGACCCGTTCGTGCTGGTGATCGAGGGCTCGATCGGCAACGAGCAGATCAACGGCGAGGGCCACTGGACCGGCTTTGGCGTCAACCCGTCAAACGGCCAGCCGATCACGATCAACGAGTGGATCGACCGGCTCGCTCCCAAGGCGGCGGCGGTGGTGGCGGTCGGCACCTGCGCGACCTACGGTGGGATCCCCGCGATGAAGAACAACCCCACCGGCGCGATGGGCGTGCCCGATTACCTGGGCTGGAAGTGGCGCTCCAAGGCCAACCTGCCGATCGTCTGCATCCCCGGCTGCCCGGCGCAGCCCGACAACATGACCGAGGTGCTGATGTACCTCGTCTTCCATCTGGCGGGCATGGCGCCCGCCCCCGAGCTCGACGAGCAGCTGCGTCCGAAATGGCTGTTCGGCCGCACCGTCCGCGAGGGGTGCAACCGGGCCGGCTTCACCGAGCAGGGCAACTTTGCCACCGAGTACGGATCCGATCACCGCTGTCTGGTCAAGCTCGGTTGCAAGGGCCCGGTGGTCAAGTGCAACGTGCCCGTGCGGGGCTGGGTCAACGGGATGGGCGGCTGTCCGAACGTGGGCGGGATCTGCATGGCCTGCACGATGCCGGGCTTCCCTGACAAGTACATGCCGTTCATGGACGAGGACAAGTGGGGTGGGGCCGCGGCCAACTTCCAGCGCTTCACCTACGGGCCCGTGTTCCGCTACTTCCGCAAGCGCAACCTGGAGAAGAAGTTCGACATCGAACCCGAGTGGCGGCGTCCTGGACCGGTGTTGACCTCCGGCTATCAGAAGCGCTGGTAGCCGAAGCACCCGTAGCCGACCGCAATCACTTAAAGGAGCCACCAAATGGCAGTAGAGACCTCCGCCGACCGCAAAGTCGTCGTCAAGGAGATGTCCTGGGATCCGATCACGCGGATCGTCGGCAGCCTCGGGATCCACACCGAGATCGACTTCTCCAACCGTCAGGTGCTCAAGTGCTACAGCACCTCGATGGTGTTCCGGGGGTTTGACATCTTCATGAAGGGGATCGACCCGCGCGACGCGCACTTCATCACCAGCCGGATCTGCGGCATCTGCGGCGACAACCACGCCACCTGTTCGTGCCTGAACCAGAACATGGCCTATGGGGTCAAGCCGCCGCCGCTGGGGGACCTGGCCTTCAACCTCGCCGAATCGGCCGATTACATGTTCGACCACGCGATCTTCAACGACTGCATGGCCAACGTGGACTTCTGCGAGCAGATGGTCAAGGACACCAACCCCAGCCTGCTGGCCAAGGCCGAGAACACCGCTGCCCCACACAGCGACATCCACGGTTACAAGACGGTCGCCGACATCATGCGGGCGCTGAACCCGTTCACCGGCAGCTTCTATCTGGAGACCCTCCAGGTGGCGCGCTACACGCGTGAGATGTACTGCCTGTTCGGCGGCCGCCACACCCACCCCTCGACGATCATGCCGGGCGGCTGCAGCGCCGACATCACCCACCAGACGCTGACCGACTACTACGTGCGGCTGATGCGCTACATGGACTACGTCAAGCGCACCGTGCCGATGCACGACGACCTGTACGACTTCTTCCTCACCGAGCTTCCGGGCTACGACATGGTCGGCTACCGGGACACCAACCTCGTCAACTGGGGCTGCTTCGACGATCCCGATTACGTCGACTATGACTACCGGACGATGACCGACTGGGGTCGCAAGCGCTACGTCACGCCCGGCGTGGCGATCAACGGTGAGCTGGTGAGTACGGACCTGGTGGAGATCAACCTGATGATCAGGATCCTGCTCGGGAGCTCCTACTTCGACGGCTGGCAGAACGAGCCGACCTTCGTCACGCACGATCCGCTCGGCAACCCGGTCGACAAGAACCATCCGTGGAACAAGCAGACGCTGCCCAAGCCGCAGAAGCGCGACTTCGCAGACAAGTACAGCTGGGTCGTCTCACCGCGGATGTATGACAAGCGCACCGACACGCACGTCTGCTGCGACACCGGCGGGGGCCCGTTCGCGCGCCAGTGGTGCACCGCCAAGGCGGGTCTGGTCGACTTCGGCTACCTGAAGGCGACCGGCCACTCGATCCAGATGGTGCTGCCCAAGTCCGCGTCGATGCCCGAGATGGAGCTGGAATGGCAGGTGCCGGAGAAGTCCAACGCGGTGGAGCGCGACCGCGCCCGTTCCTATCACCAGGCCTACTCGGCCCTGGTGGCGCTGCACTGCCTGGAGCGCGCGCTGAAGGAAGTCCGTGCCGGGCGGACCAAGAGCTGGAAGGAGTTCAAGGTGCCCGAGCGTGCCGTCAGCTGCGGGTTCCACGAGGCGGCCCGCGGCGTGCTCTCCCACCACATGGTGATCGAGGACGGCAAGATCGCCAACTATCAGCCCTATCCGCCGACGCCGTGGAATGCCAGTCCGCGTGACGTGTACGGAACTCCGGGCCCCTACGAGGACGCCGTCCAGAACACGCCGATCTTTGAGGAGAACGGCCCGGAGAACTTCAAAGGCGTGGACATCATGCGCGCGGTCCGCAGCTTCGACCCGTGCCTCCCGTGCGGCGTGCACATGTACACCGGCGGCGGACGCGTGAAAAAGGTGATCCACACCCCGACCGGTCTCAGCTGAGAGCGAGGTGGCCTCGGCGAACGGACAGATCGACGCGCAGGCGCTCCCCGGTGAGCTGCTGGACCGCGTTCAAGAGCTGACCGATCAGGTCGACGCGCTCTCGGACCCCCGGGCGCGAGAGCTGGCCCATGATCTCGTCGCGACGGTCGTCGCCATGTACGGCGACGGCCTGCGGCGGATCATCGAGACGATCGAGGCCTCCCGCGTGGCGGGGGCCACAATCCTCGACCAGCTGGCGCAGGACGGCGCGGTAGCCAGCCTGCTGCTGATCCACGACCTGTATCCCGTGTCATTGCGGGAGCGGGTGGTGGAGGCGCTTGACACGGTTCGGCCGTACATGGAGTCCCACGGCGGCAACGTCGAGCTGCTCGGGATCGACGACGGCGTCGCCAAGCTCGCGCTGCGGGGCAGTTGCAACGGCTGCGCCGCCTCGCGGGCGACACTGGAGCTGGCGATCAAGCAGGCGCTGCAAGAGCACGCCCCGGACCTGGCCGGGCTCGCAGTCGAGGGCGTGACCGAGCCCGAGCCTGCTGCCCACGGCCTGCCGATGGCTCCCCCCGGCGGCGGCAGCGGATTTGAGCTGCCGGTGCTGCAGCACGGCACGCCGGTCCAAGCGGCAGCGCTCCCGCTCGCTGATCGGCTGACCCCGCGCTGGCTGGCGCTGGCGGAGTCCTCGCGTCCCGGACCCGGCAAGCTCCGGACCCTGCACGCCGGTGGGGTCGACCTGCTGCTGGCCGACGTTGGCGGCTCGCTGCTGGCCTACGAGAATGCCTGCGCCGCCTGCGGCGAGCCTCTGGGTGACGCGCAGCTGAACGGCGGGATGCTGCGCTGCCGGCACTGCGAGGTGGAGTTCGACCTCCCCCACGCCGGCCGAGCCGCCGGTGGCGAGCCCTTGCAGCTGCGGCCGATTCCGCTGCTGGAGTCAGGCGGGCTGCGGGTGGCCCCATGAGCCAGCTGGAGTCGATGATGGCCGCCCGGCGCCGCGCCGAGATGGTGGCGCGAATGCGCACGATCGCGCGCACCGGCGCGCCGTCGCAGAGCGGTGGCGCCGCGAGCTCGTCGCAGGAGCGCTGCGACCTGTGCCGTACGACGGTGCCCGAAGATCACCGTCACATGCTGCATCTGGTCGAGCGGCGGATCGTTTGCACCTGTGAGGCCTGCTGGGCGCTGTATTCGGGCAATGCCGAATACCGCCCCACCGGATCCAGGACGCTGTTCCTGGACGGCTTTGAATGCGATGCCGAGCTGTGGGGCGCGTTTCAGATCCCGATCGGGCTGGCGTTCTTCATGCGCAGCACGGTCACCGAAGGCGTCGTGGCCTTCTACCCCAGTCCGGCGGGCGCGACCGAGTCAGAGCTCAGCCTCGAGGCGTGGGAGGCCCTGGTCGCGAGAAATCCGGTGCTGGACCAGCTCGATTCCGACGCCGAGGCGCTGGTGGTCAACCGGATGTCGGAGCCGCCGCAGTACGCGATCCTGCCGATCGACGCCTGCTACGCGCTGGTCGGCCTGGTCAAGTCTCGCTGGGAGGGCATCTCCGGCGGGGGCGCGATCGAGCAGGCGGTGCCCGAGTTCTTCGCCGCACTGCGGGCGCGGGCCGCCGCCCGCGCCGGGATCGCGTCGTGAGCGTGCGCGTCGACTCTGATCGCGTCGACCCCGACCGAGCCGGCGAGCCGGCGCCCGAGCGCGAGCACACGGTGGCCCCCGAGCCGGAGTTCGCGATCACGAGCGCCGGACACGTCGCGTTCTCGGCGAGCCCGACGATGCTGTTCTCCGCGGCCGCCACCGATCGCAGCGGACTGGAGATCCAATCGATCGCGCTGAGCGCCCAGGTGATGATCGATCCCGCCCGGCGCGGCTATGACGCCGCCACGCGCGACAGGCTCGCCGAGCTGTTCGGTCCGCCCGCCACCTGGACTCCCTCCACCCAGGGCCTGGCGTGGGCGCGCGTATCAGCGCAGATCCCGAGCTTCCGTGGCTCAACGGTCTTCGCGCTCGAGCTGCCGTGTACCTATGACCTGGAGGTTGCCGCCGCCAAGTACTTCTACGCGCTGAGCGACGGCGAGGTCCCGCTCAGCTTTCATTTCAACGGCACCGTCTTCTACTTCGGCCCGGACGGACGGCTGCAGGTGGTTCCGGTGTCGTGGAGCAGTACGGCGCAGTTCCGGATGCCCATCGCCGCGTGGCGGGAGATGATCGCCGAGCACTATCCCGGCGGCGGCTGGATCCGTGTGCAGGCGGACACGCTGGCCGCGCTGCACCGCCGCCGCGGGGCGCGCGGGCTGCCAAGCTTCGATGCATGCGTCGCCGAGCTACTGGAGCACGATGAACCCAATCCTTGACGAGCTCGTCAGCTCGCTGCTGTACGAGGGATACGCGCTGTATCCCTACACCCCCGGTGCGCTAAAGAACGCCACTCCGACGCCGTTTGGAATCGTCTACCCGCCGGCGTATGCGGCGCAGTGCGCCGGCGCGTTTGACCACGCGCGGCTGGAATCCGTTGCCGAGGCGGACGGCGGCGCGATGTTGACCGCGACGCTGCGCTATCTGGCCCCCAGCGGTGAGCGTCATCAGGCGCAGGAGCGTCGCGTCGAGCTCGGCCCCGCGGCGCTCGGCGACCGCCGGACGGTCGAGTTTCCCGGCGGGCGGCTGACCTTGCGCTCCGAGGCGCTGGACGGCGAGCGGACCCTGGTCCGCGCCTGCGTCCACAACACGCGCCGGGTCGGAGCCGGACTCGACCGCCGGGCCGCACTGGCGCAGTCGCTGATCTCGACCCATGTGGTGCTGACGATCTCGGCCGGTCGATTCATCTCGCCGCTGGACAGCGGGCGTGAGAGCGTCAACATCTGGCCCGTGCTGGCGACCGACGACGATGATGCGGTGCTCGGCGCGGCGATCGTGCTCCCCGACCATCCCCAAATTGCGGCCCAGAGCCGCGGCAACCTGTTCGACAACACCGAGATCGAGGAGGCGCTGGTGCTCCACGTCCATGCGCTCAGCGATTCAGAGCGTGACCAAGCCGCCGGCCAGGACCCCGTCGTAGCGGCGATGCTGGAACGGGCGCTGGCCACCACGCCGGATCAGATCATCGGCCTGCACAGCGGACTCAAGGAGGTCTCCGATGGCTAGCGGCCCGCGACCGAGCGCATTTCCCGGCGGTGCCGACGACGTCCCGGGCGAGGAGCGTGCGACCGTCGACGGCGTCACCTTCGAGCGCGGCGCGACGCTCGTGCTGCGTCCGGGCACCGATCGCGATCCCTACGACCGGATGCTCGACGGCCGTCGCGCCACGATCGAGCGCATCTACCTCGACTACGACGACCGCGTCTACTTGGCCGTGACAGTCGACGACGATCCCGGCCAGGAGCTGATGCGCGAGACCGGCCGCTACCTGTTCTTCTTCGCCAACGAGGTGGAAGCGACATGACCCAAACCGCGGAGCGCACCAGGCAGATCCTCGTGGCCGGGATCGGGAACGCGTGGCTGCGCGACGACGGCTTCGGCGGCGCAGTGGCCAAGCTGCTGTCCGAGCGCGAGCTACCGGCTGGGGTCCACGTGGCCGATTTCGGCTCCGGCGGACTCGATCTGGCCTACGAGGTGATGCGCGGTTACGACGCGCTGGTGCTGATCGACGTCAGCCGCCAGGGCGGGACCGCCGGCACCCTGTACGTGATGGAGGTGGAGTCCGCCGACGTCGACGGTCAGATCGAGGATGGCCAGATGCTTGACCCTCACGACATGAACCCCCAGACCGTCCTGCGGTTCGTCAAATACGTCGGCGGCTGGCCCGGTCGGGTGTTCGTGGTCGCCTGCGAGCCGGAGGTCGTGGAGGACGTCGGCTTTGGACTCAGCGATGCGGTGAGTGGGTCGGTGGCCCGGGCCGCCGACGTCGTGCTCGAGACGATCGCCGAGCTGGGGTCCGATCCCGGCAGGTGTGCACGCCCGTGATCGCAAGCGTGATCGGAGCTTGAGATGCATGAGCTGTCGGTCGCCAGCGCGGTACTGAACACCGCCGTCAGGCACGCCGTAGAGCGCCCGGTCAGCGTCGTCAGCCTCCGCGTCGGGCGCCTGCGCCAGGTTGTTCCCGACTCGCTGCGGTTCTACTTCGAGATCGTGGCGCGCGATACGGTCTGCGAGCACGCCGAGCTGCGGATCGCCGAGATCGAGGCGCGTCTGCACTGCTCGGAGTGCGGGCGTGAGTGGCAGCCGAGCATCCCCGCCTTTCGCTGCCCGGACTGCGGCTCGGGCGACGTGGCGGTGACCGCCGGTGAGGAGCTTGAGGTGGATTACATCGAAGTGCAAGAACAGGAGCCCGCATGCATCGGACAAGAGTGAGGGTGGTCGAGGACGCGCTTGACGCCAACAACACGATCGCCCGCGCCAACCGCGAGGACTTCGACCGCCATGGCGTAACGGTGCTCAACTTGATGAGTGCTCCCGGTGCCGGCAAGACGACGCTGCTGGAGCGCGCGCTGCACGAGCCGCTGGACGACGTCCGCGTCGGGGTGCTGGAAGGGGATGTTCAGGGGTCGATGGACGCCGACCGGATCGCCAGCCTGCACGTCCCGGTCACCCAACTGAACACCGACAACGGATTCGGCGGCGAATGTCACCTGGACGCCAACATGGTCCGCTCCGCGCTGCCCGAGCTGCCCCTGCCCGAGATCGACCTGCTGGTGATCGAGAACGTCGGCAACCTGGTGTGCCCCGCCGAATTCAAAGTCGGCGAGGATGCCCGGGCGATGGTCTGCTCGGTCACCGAGGGCGAGGACAAGCCGCTCAAGTACCCGCTGATGTTCCGCAGCTGCGAGCTCGTGGTGGTCAACAAGCTCGATCTTCTGCCCCACCTGGAGATCGACCTCGACAAACTGCTTTACAACATCGACGTGGTCAATCCCGGAGTCGCCCGGATGCTGGTCAGCGCCCGCACCGGCGAGGGCGTCGAGGAGTGGCGTCAGTGGCTGGTGGAGTTGGCGCACCGGCGGGTCAGCGCGCCGGCATGAGTGTTGTCGGGTCCGGCGAGGCGGTGTGCGAGCTGCTTGACGCGCGCCTGGAGCAGCGCCGGCGCGCGAGCGAGCGGTTCTTTGACGCCGAGGCGGAGCCGATCGCACGGCTGTGCCACCGGATGGCCGAGCGGTTCGCGCGCGGCGGCCGTCTGATCGCCGTGGGCCTGTCCCCCGCCGCGCGTTCGGACGTCCGCCACGTGGCGGTGGAGTTCGTCCACCCGGTGATCGTCGGCAAGCGCGCGCTGCCGGCGCTGGGATTCGTCGGCGAGTCAAGCCGCATCTCCGACGAGCTGGCGCTGGTGGCCGAGGCCGACGACATCGTGATCGCGTTCGGCGAGCCCGGAGAGGGACCCGAGCTGGGTGCGGCGATCGCCACCGCCCGATCCCGCGGCGCGCTGACGATCGCCTTCGCCCAGCTGCCGGCCGAGTGGGTGCTGGAGCCCGCCGCCGACGATCCGTTCGTCCGCCAGGAGCTGGTGGAGACGACCTACCACATCCTGTGGGAGCTGGTGCACGTGTTCTTCGAACATCGCGGGCTGCTGGAGGGCCGCAGCGAGCGTCGCTCGCATGACGCCGGCGCGTCGAGCTTCCTGTACCCATTCCTGGCCGAGCGTGAGCATGATCTCGACGCCGTGCTCGCCGACGTGCGTGAGTCGGCGCGGATGAAGGCCCACGAGGTCCAGCAGCTGCGCGTCAGGACGCTCGCCGACGGGGCCGGCACGCTGCAGTCAGCGGCCGCCGCGCTGCGATCCTGCTTTGACGCCGGCGGGCGACTGCTGGCGCTGGGCAACGGCGGCTCGGCGACCGACGCGACCGACGTGGTCGCCGACTTCATCGGCCCCCCCGCCGGCCAGGGCTGGCCGTCACGCGCGGCGCTCGACCTGACCAGCGACACGGCGATCATCACGGCGATCGCCAACGACATCGGCACCGAGGCGATCTTCGCGCGCCAGATCATCGCCCACGGCCGAGCCGGCGACGCGCTGATCGCCCTGTCGACCAGCGGCAACTCGCTCAGTGTGCTCGACGCCCTCTCCCAGGGCCGCCGCCAAGGGCTGGTCACGATCGGCCTGGTCGGCTACGACGGGGGCCGGATCGCCTCCGAGCAGCTGGCCGACCACATTGTGATCACACCCTCCCAGCACATCCCGCGGATCCAGGAGGCGCAGGCGACCGCCTACCACCTCCTCAGGGAGCTGGTGGAGGTCGCATGAGAGATGGCCGCCGCCCCCGCTGAGGACCGAACCGTTCGCACCCGTGCGCGGGTGCAGGGCACGGTCCAGGGCGTCGGCTTTCGCCCGTTCGTCTACCGCCTGGCGCTGGAGGAGGGCCTGGCCGGCTACGTGCTCAACGACGAGCAGGGCGTGCTGCTCGAAGTCCAGGGGTCCGCGGCCGCCGTGGAGCGCTTCATGTCCAGGCTGCAGCGTGAGACGCCGCCACTGGCTGTGATCGACCACGTCCAGACCGACGCCGTTGAGCCCGGGAGCGGCTCGGCGTTTGAAATCCTCACCAGCCGCCAGGCGGGCCGGCCCGACGCGCTCATCACCCCCGACACGGCGACCTGCGCCGACTGCCTGGCCGAGCTGCTTGACCCCGCCGACCGCCGCTACCGCTACCCGTTCATCAACTGCACCAACTGCGGTCCGCGGCTGACGATCGTGCTCGGCGTGCCGTATGACCGTGCCCTGACGACCATGTCGCGGTTTGCAATGTGCGAGGACTGCCGGCGGGAATACGAGGATCCCTCTGACCGGCGCTTTCATGCCCAGCCCAACGCCTGCCCGCGTTGCGGGCCGCGCGCGCGGCTGACCGACGCGGCCGGCCTGCCGCTGGACCTGGCCGGCGCCCGCGATCCAGTCCAGGCGGCGGCGATCCGGCTTGCCGCCGGCGAGATCGTCGCACTCAAGGGGCTCGGTGGCTTTCATCTCGCCTGCGATGCTGCCAGCCCAGACGCCGTGCAGGCCCTGCGAGCTCGCAAGCATCGCGAGGACAAGCCGTTCGCACTGATGCTGGCCGGCCCCGCGGCCGCCCTGCACTTCGTCTCGTTGCCCGGCGAGGAGGAGCGGCTGCTGTCCTGCCTCCAGCGCCCAATCGTGCTCGCCGCACGCCGGGTTCACGCGCCCGTGGCCGCGGCAGTGGCCCCGCGAGCGCCGGAGCTGGGGGTGATGCTCCCCTACACCCCGCTTCACCACCTGCTGCTGGCCGACTTCGTCGCCGCCTCGGGCGGATCGGTGGCGCTGGTGATGACCAGCGGCAACGTTTCCGACGAGCCGATCGCCTACCGCGATCAGGACGCCCGTGAGCGCTTAGCGGCGATCGCCGACGCGTTCCTGGTCCATGACCGTGAGATCGAGACCCGCGTCGACGACTCTGTCATGCGTGTGGTGGCTGCCGGGGGCCGGCGAAGGCCGCTGACCCTGCGGCGCTCACGTGGATATGTCCCCGCCCCGCTCAAGCTGCCGGTTGCCGCCGAGCTGGCGCTGCTGGCCTGCGGCGCGGAACAGAAGAGCACCTTTTGCCTGGCCAACGGCCGTCGCGCCTGGGTGAGCCATCACGTCGGCGACCTGGAGCATTACTCCACGCTGCGCGCGTTCCAGGAGGGGATCGCCCATTTCGAGCGGCTGTTCTCGATCACGCCCGCCGTCGTCGCCCACGACCTGCACCCCGACTATCTCTCGACCGCCTACGCGCTCGCGTGCGATGACGTGCAGCTGATCGGCGTCCAGCACCACCACGCCCACCTCGCTGCGGGGCTGGCCGAGCACGGCCTCCGCGGGCCCGCCGTCGGCGCGATCTTCGACGGGACCGGCTACGGGTCAGACGCCACCGTCTGGGGCGGCGAACTGCTGGTCGGTGGGCTGGACGGCTTTGAGCGTGTTGGCTCGCTGCATCCGGTCCGCATGCCGGGTGGCGCGGCGGCGGTCCGCCAGCCGTGGCGGATGGCGGCCAGTTGGCTGACCGAGGCGTTCGGTGCGTCGCAGCCGGTGCCGGCGCGTCTGGCCGCTCAGGTGCCGCCACACCGGTGGGACGCGATCGCCGGGGTCGCCGCCAGCGCCGCGCTGTCGCCGCTGACGACGAGCATGGGCCGGCTGTTTGACGCCGTCGGCGCACTGTGCGGGCTGCGCGCCGACGTTACATACGAGGGTCAGGCCGCGGTCGAGCTGGAGGCGGCCGCCGCTCGAGCACCGGGCCAGGGTGCGTATCCGCTGGCCGTTACCGACGGCACGGGACCGGCGGTGGGACGGTTGGTGCTCGACCCGCGGGAAGCGATCCGCACGCTCATTGCTGATCTGGAGGCGGGCGCGGCCGTCTCGGTCGTCGCATCGCGCTTTCACGGCGCGGTCACGCAGGCCACGGTCGCCGCGGTGCTTAGGGTCGCCGCCGAGCGCGGTCTGGAGACGGTGGTGCTGAGCGGTGGCGTGTTCCAGAACCGGCTGCTGCTGGAGGCCGTTGCCGACGGGCTGGAGCGGAGGTCGCTGCGGGTGATCGTTCCTGAGCGCCTTCCGCCCAACGATGGCGGAATCTCCTTCGGCCAGGCCGCAGTGGCCGCCGCGGCACTGGAGCGCGGAGCGCCCTAGCTCGTGTGCGCTAGTCGCGCTCGATCGGCTGGAGGCGTTCCAGCGACTGGGTCAGCCGTTCGATCGGCTCGATGATGTCGTCACGGTCGGCCTTCTGCTCCAGCGCGAGCCTGACCGCGGCAATCTCACGGGCCAGGTACTCGGTCTCGGCCAGCGAGCGCGAGTTCATGTCACGGTCGCGCTCGATCTCGTCGCGCTCGCGGTCGGCCTGGCGGTTCTGGGCCAGCAGGATCAGCGGCGCGGCGTAGGCGGCCTGAGTCGAGAAGACCGGGTTGAGCAGGATGAACGGGTACGGGTCCCAGCCTTTGGCGATCACCAGCCCGTTGACCGCGATCCAGACCAGGACGATGACCGTCTGGGCGACGAGATAGCGACCGGTGCCGAGAAAGCGGGCCAGACGCTCGGCCAGGCGACCGAACGAGTCGGGGTCATAGACCGGACCGCCGGGAGACCCGCGCGGAGTGCTCAGATCGTCGTGGCGGGCCATCAGCGCTCGGTCAACGTAATCCGCCAATTGGCCGGCAGCACGCGGTCAAGGACGTCGTCGATTGTGACCGCGCCGACCAGTCGCCCGACCTCGTCGACCACGCCGAGCGCGACCACGTCATAGGCGGCGAGCCGCCCGGCCACGTTACGATCGCTGAGTCCCCCGTCAAGCGGTTCGACGTCCTCCTCCACGCAGCGTCCGAGCGGCTTGCTCGGCGCCTCGCGCAGCAGCCGCTGCACGCCGACCATGCCCAGGTAGCGCCCGGTCGGCGTCTCCAGCGGCGGCTGGCAGATGAACACCTGCGCGGCCAGCGGGACCGGCAGGTCGGGGTCACGGATCCGCGCCAACGCCTCGGCGACCGTCGCCTGCGGACCGAGGATCACCGGCTCGGGGGTCATCAGACCTCCGGCGGTGTCAGGCTGGTAGGACAGCAGCCGGCGCACCGGCTCGGCCTCCTCGGGATCCATCGCGCGCAGCAGCTCGGCCTGATGGCTGGCGGAGAACTCCCCCAGCAGATCGGCGGCGTCGTCGGCCTCCATCTCGTCCAGCACTCGCGCCAGGCGCGTCGGGTCAAGATTCTGCACCAATCCCACCTGCTCGTCTTCTGAGAGCTCCTCCAGCAGGTCGGCGAAGCGGTCATCCTCAAGCGCTTCGGCCAGCACGCGACGGCGGCTGAGCGGCAGCCGCCGGATCGCCGCCGCCATCTCGGCCGGGTGAAGTCCACCCAGCTCGGCGGCGAGCCGGTCCACGGTCCGATCGGTCGCGAACAGCTCACCCGCCTCACTCCAATCGATCACCTCAGGCGCCCGGCGCAGCCCGGGCACCCGCCGGCCGGCGAGCGCGACCGTGGCCACCTCCCAGGAAAACGGCTCCGGCGCCGGAGTGAGCCCGATGTCCACCACCTTGCGATCGCGGACCCGCGAGCCGATCAGCTCCCCGGCCAGCAGCCGCTCACCGGCGCGCAGTTCGAACTGGCGCAGGTTGACCGAGCCACGGCGCAACCGCGCGCCCTCGGTGCCGATCTCCCCGATCCGCCCCATGCCGACGAACACGCGTCGCCGCTGGACGGCGACGACGAGACCGTTGACCCGGGGCGGCCGGGCCCCCAATCCGAGCACGCCGTCGACCACACGTCCGATGTCGGCTCCATCGGACCCCAGCAGCGGCAAACGCGTCAGCCTGGAGACGTATGCAACACGCTGCGACACTCGTCGCATCCTAGGGCTCGCGACGAAATCAGTGGCGGAATTGGACGGTCGACCGTGGAGGAGCTGCGTCGCGCGCCGTTCGCGTGCAAAGATCGTGTCATGGCGCGACCCAACGTGTTCGGCGGCGAGTTCGAATACGACGAGGCAGATCCTGACGGCTACCGCTGCGGAGTGACGCAGGTGGGGAGTCAGGCGGGCGGCCAGGCGATCATCGTAAAGGTCTATGAGATACCACCCGGTCAGAGCATCTGTCCATACCACTACGAGTACGAAGAGGAATGGCTGATCGTGCTCGGAGGCCCCGTCTGGCTGCGCACGCCGGATGCCGAGCAGCAGCTGTCTGCTGGCGAGGTGGTCTGCTTTACCCCCGGGCCCCACGGTGCCCACAAGGTGACCAACCGGGGACAGTCGACCAGCCGGGTGATGATGTTCTCAAGCTCCCGTGAGCCGGTCGTCGCCGTTTACCCGGACAGCGACAAGATCGGCGTCTGGCCCGGCCACGAGGACGACCCGCTGATGCTCAGGCGCGCCGACGGAGACGTCGACTACTACGAGGGGGAGCGCTGAGCCGGCGGCGGCGGCGGCGGCGGCGGTGATACCACAGTGGCACCAGCCCGGAGCCGCCGCCGGCGCGGCCGATCGCCCTCAGAGGGCGGCCATCTCCCGCACCTGCGTGAGGCGGAGATGGTTGCCCGACGGGTCTCGGAACGAGGTGTCGATCCCGTACGGGCGCTCCTCCGGCTGCTCGACGAACTCCACGCCACGCCCTCGTAGCTCCTCGTAGGAGGCCTGGCAGTCCTCGGTGGTCAAGAAGATCGTGCCGGCGTAGCCCTTGGCCATCAGGTTGCGCACCTCAGCGGCCGTCTCTGAGTCCATCATCGGCGGTCCGGGGATCGGCATCAGCACGATCGACACGTCGGGCTGTCCGGCGGGCCCGACCGTCACCCAGCGAAAGTTGCCCATCTCCGGGAGCGTGACGTCCATACGGACCTCCATGCCGACCTTCTGGGTGTAGAACGTGAGCGCCTCTTCCTGGTCGTGCACCCACAGCTGGGCATTGGCGATCTTGATCATGAGCTCCTCCTGGTTGGGACGGCGGAAAAACGGTGGGGCAAAGCTAGTCGCGCGGCGGCACGGTGTCTTCTCGAAACGTGCGGCGTTGCGGGCGCCCATAGGCCCGCAGGATGCAGGCCGGGATCAGCGCCTGCTGCGAGGCGGGCGGAAACGCGTTGCGGTAGGCGCTGGGCGACATGCCGTACGTGCGCGTGAAGCTGGTCGTGAACGAGCCGAGGCTCGCCAGCCCAACGGAAAAGCAGATGTCGGTCACCGAGCGGTCGGTGGCGCGCAGCAGCGCGGCGGCCCGCTCCAAACGGCGGGTGAGCAGGTAGGCGTGCGGGGGCTCGCCGAAAGCTCGGCGGAACTCACGGCTGAAATGGGCCCGGGACAGGCCCGCCGCCCGCGCCATATCCTCGACCCCGAGCGGCTCGAAGTAGCGCGCATCGACCAGATCCTTGGCGCGGAGCAGGTGGCGGTCAGTCGGCACGAAGGCCATCGCCGTTCAGCATTACGCTTACCCACGCGTCCGCGGACCAGGGGTTGCGCGTTACCGAGTACCAGACAGGAGAGCCATCATGGAGTCAGGTCTTCCCACCACTACTCGAGCCGTCGCCTATCTCGAGAGCCTTCCGATCGAGGATCCGCGGAGCCTGATCGACGTCGACCTGCCGATGCGCCCACCGGGCGACCACGACCTCCTGGTGCGCGTCGAGGCGGTGTCGGTCAACCCGGTTGACGTCAAAGTGCGCGTCAACCAGGATCCGGGCGGCGACGCCAAGGTACTCGGCTATGACGCAGCCGGGGTGGTCGAGGCGGTCGGCGATCAGGTGAGCCTGTTCGGGCCCGGCGATCAGGTCTTCTACGCGGGCTCGATCGCCAGGCCGGGAACCAACATGAATCATCATCTGGTCGACGAGCGAATCGTGGGCCCCAAGCCGGTCAGCCTGACCTTTGCCGCCGCGGCCGCGCTGCCGCTGACGTCGATCACCGCCTGGGAGACGCTGTTTCGTCGCTTCGCCATCACACCTGAGACCACCGCCACGATCCTCGTGATGGCGGCGGGCGGCGGCGTGGGGTCGATGCTGGTGCAGCTCGCCCGCACCATTCCTGGACTGACCGTGATCGCGACGGCGTCGCGACCCGAGTCGCAGCAGTGGGCCCGGGACCTCGGGGCTCATCACATCGTCGATCACCACGCCCAGCTCGCCGAACAGGTGCACCAGGTGGCGCCTGCGGGCGTCGAGTACATCTTCTCCCCGTATTCTCGCGGCAACCTCGAGGCCTTCGCGGAGGTGCTCAAGCCTCGGGGGCAGATCACCGCGATCGACGATCCCGGCCCGCTGGACCTCAAGCCGCTGAAGCCCAAGAGCATTAGCTGGCACTGGGAGTACATGTTCACCTCTCCCTTGTTCGACGCCGGCGACTCCAGTCAGCACGAGCTGCTCAAACGGGTCGCCGCCATGGTCGACGACGGCACGCTGCGGACGACACTGACCGAACAGCTGGGGCCGATAAGCGCTCAGACCCTGCGCGAGGCCCACGCGCGGGTCGAGTCGAGATCGATGATCGGGAAGATCGTGGTGGCGGGCTTTTAGAGACTCGTGGGCATTAAGCTCCGGCGATGAGATTCGGGGCTGCGCCGACGCCGGGACTGCCGCGGGAGGCGGGCACGTTCCTCGCCTGCCTTCAGACGGTGCTGGAGCTCGAGCCCGAACGCCTGCCCGAGCTGTCGGCCGACGAGGATCCGGCCTCGGGCTGGACGATCTCGCGCTGGCTCGGCGGACTGGGGCTGGGCATCGCCAGGATCGCCGACCCGGCAACGTTCTCCTGGGCCGGGCCGTGGATCGCGCGGGTCCGTCCGCCCGGTAGCGACCAGAGCCGGTTCGTGGTCATGTATGGCGTGCCATCCGGGGTTGTCTGGGATCCGGCCGGCGAGAACGAGGTCGAGATCGACGGAGCGTCGCTGCAGGAGGGCTATTTGATCGCGGCCTCGGACATCGCCCTCGCCCTCCCTCCCCGCCCTTCTGTGCCAACCCGGGCCGGCGCCGTGGAGGCGATCTGGGTCTCACCCGGCGCCGGCGAGCCGGCGCGCGCGCTGCAGAGCGTGAACGCGCTCGGCGGACGCGGATTGGAGGGCGACCGACACGTGACCGGGACCGGCACGTTTCCCTCCGGACTGCCCGGGAGCGCGCTGACCCTGGTCGAGGCTGAGGTCTGCGAATCGTTTGATCCTCCGCTGGGACCCGACGAGCATCGCCGCAACGTGCTCACGCGTGGCGTAGAGCTCAACCGGCTGGTCGGACACGAGTTCACCGTGGGCGAGGTTCGTTGCCGCGGGATGCGGCTGTGCGAACCGTGCACGGTGGTCCAGCGCTACGCCGGGCGTCCCGTACTTCGTGAGCTCGTTCACCGCGGCGGGCTGCGCGCCGACATCCTGCAGGACGGGGTGTTCAGCATCGGCGACGCGGTGCGAGCGATCCACAAGTCATGAGCGCCGGCTGCTGATTTCGGTCCTGACCCAGCTCGGCAGCTTGCCGGCGCGGCGGTTGCTGCCCTTCCCGGCGTCGGCTTCCCCGGCTAGACGGTCGGCGCACCATATCGGCGCCGGGCGGGGGCGGTCCTGCTAGAACGGGTGGATAGTGTGGGGATCGTGCGCTCCTTTGCCTGCGGCCACTGCGGCGGCCTGGTCTTCTTCGAGAACAGCCTGTGCTTGAACTGTTCGACGCCGCTGGGCTTCGATCCCCAGCGGATGGAGCTCGTGGCGCTGGAGGGCGAGCGCGCCGCTGAGCTGTTTGACTGCGCCAACAAGAAGCTGGCCGGCTGCAACTGGATGACCTCCCGACCCGGTGATCTGTGCCGCTCCTGCCGCCTGACCCGCACGCGGCCCAACGATGGCGACGCCGCGGGACTGGCCGCCTTCGCGACCGCCGAGGGCGCCAAGCGCCGCGCGATCGCGCAACTGCTCGATCTGGAGCTGCCCAGGGTGGAGCCTGGATCACTGGCCTTCGACCTGCTCTCCAGCGAGCACGAGCGGGTGGCCACCGGTCATGCCGACGGCGTGATCACGATCGATCTGGCCGAGTCCGACGACGCGCGCCGTGAGGCGCGCCGCGCCGAGCTGGGCGAGCCCTATCGCACGATGCTCGGCCACTTCCGTCACGAGCTCGGGCACTACTTCCAACCGCTGCTGGTGACCGGCGACGAGGCCTGGGACGCCTGCCGCGCTCTGTTCGGCGACGAGCGCGAGGACTATGAGACCGCGCTCGAGCGCCATTACGAGCAGGGGCCGCCGGACAATTGGCCACAGCGCCACGTGAGCGCCTACGCGACCATGCACCCGTGGGAGGACTGGGCTGAGACCTTCGCCCACTACCTGCACATCCGGGACACGCTTCAGACCGCGGCCGAATTCGGACTCCAGGTCAACGGCCCGCTCGCGACCAACTTCGACCGGACGCTCAAGGCGACCCCCCGGCCTGAGGCCGGCCGGCAGGCGTTCGACGAGGTACTGGAGAACTGGCTGCCGCTCACCTACGCGCTCAACGCCGTCAACCGCAGCATGGGCCGCGGCGACCTGTATCCGTTCACGCTGGCCGCGCCGGTGATCGACAAGCTCGCCTTCATACACGAGCGGATGCAGATGCCGGCCCCGGCGCCAGCCTGAGCTGCTTGCTTACGTCCCGGTAGAAGACCGTCAAGCTGACGGACGGGATGCCCAGCACGACGTGCCGCCCCGCTACCCGGCGTCGTACCTGGCGGCCTCCTGGCGGGCTTCGATCGCTGCCCGGCGCGCCCGCTCGGCCTCACCCTCGGCGAGATCGGCATCGTCGCTGGCGCCCTGAGCCTGCTGCTTGGCGTTCTCGTGCTGGGCGATCTTATCCTCGGCTTCGCGGGCCAACTCGTCGGCCCGCTGCCGGGCGGCTTGCGCCTCGGCCCGTCGCTGTTGCAGGTCAGTGCCGCTGCGAAGCTCCCGGTAGCCCGAGAGGTCGACGCCGTAGGTCGCGGCCAGCCGTCGCACATCCTCATCGCCAACCGACGCGTCGCCGGAGTTCTCCTCGGCCTGATCGATCAGCTCCTTCTTGTAGGCAACGCGGAAGTGGTCGCGGCCGACGGTCGCCCCGCCGACAGGAACCAACTGCGAGTGGCGACCCAGCAGTCCGCTCTTGACCGCCACGAACACCGGATCGCCGCTATCAAGGTCGTAGTAGACCTCGTCGAGCCTGCCGAGCTTCTCTCCGTCGACGTCGAGCACCTGCTGGCCCAGCCAATCCTCGATCTGCTCCACGTTCGCCATGAACTGAATCTACCCGCGTGCCGCGTTCCTAAGCGGCCGTGATCACCGTCGGCGGGCCCAGCGCCCAAATCCACGCCATGATTCGTTGATGCCAGACGCGTCAATCACCGAGCGGCGAATCGGGTTCGTGGGACTCGGCCGGATGGGGATGGCCATGTGCGCGCGGCTGTCCGAATCGGGCCGGCCGATCACGGCTACCGATGCGCGAGAGGAGTTGGCCGGTCAAGTGATCGCGGCCGGCGCCCGCTGGGCTCCGAGCGTCCGAGCGGCAGCCGACGGCGCCGACGTGATGATCACCATGCTGCCTGGACCGCAGGAGGTCGCCTCGGTGATCGGCGAGGTCTGCGGGGGCCTGGCGGCAGGCGCGACCTGGATCGACATGAGCACGGCGTCGCCTGGCGTGGCGCGGTCGGTCGCCGCGACGGCCGGCCCCCGCGGGGTGCGAGTGCTCGATGCCCCGGTCGGCGGCGGGCCCGACGCAGCCCGCCGCGGCGGCCTGCTCACCTTCGTGGGGGCCGACGCCGCCGATCTGCGGGCTCAGCGCGACCTCCTGGCCGCAATGGCCGACCGGATCGTCCACGTCGGGCCGCCCGGCAGCGGCTACACGGTCAAGCTGCTCGTGAATCTGCTCTGGTTTGGCCAGGCCGTGGCCATGGCTGAGGCGCTGACCCTCGCCCGGCGGACCGGCCTCGATCTGGAGACGCTGCTCGCCGCCGTTGGCGAGAGCGCCGCCGCGAGTCGCTTCGTGACCGAGGGTGCGCAAGCGCTGCTGGACGGCGATGATCTGACCTCGTTCTCGCTGGCGAGGTGCTGTGAGGAGCTCTCGTCCGTGCTCAGTCTGGGCGACGAGCTGGAGGTTCCGCTCGAGCTGGCCGGATTGGTGAGCGACCTGCATCGCCGGGCGCTCGCCCACTACGGCGACGTGGATGGAGAGCTGCTCGGCGCGCGCCTGATCGCCGAACGCGCCGGAGTCAGGCTTGGCCGGCGCCCGGCCTCCTAGCTGACTCCGACCCTGGACTCCGCGCCAGCGCGCCATCGACCTGGACCTCAGGCTGGGAACTGCGCCTTCCGCGCGTTCGGGCTGCCGTGGCCGGCGACGCTTGAGATCTTTGCCGGTGTGCTGGAGATCGCCGGCGGCGTGCTCCTGGCGCTAAGGCTGCTCGTGGCTCCGGTGGCGGCGCTCCTCGCCGTCACGATGGCCGTTGCGATCGGCGCCTCGGGCATCGGTCACGGCGACGTGATCCCGAGCCTGACGCTCGCCCCCATGCTGCTCGTGGCCTTGATCTTCCTGCTCGTCCGAGCGCTAAGCGCCTAGTGAGTCCCGCGCGACGCGAACTCTCTTGAACCTAACCCGCACCTCGACCCGTGCCGGTCGGGTCGGCACCGCCAGGGACAGGAAATCGCGCACCGGACCTCGGTTTGAGCAGAACGGGCACGTAAGCGCGTCGGTCAGTGACAGTGAGCCGGCGCCCAGCGCAACGGGAGCGTCACAACGAGCGCACGCCAGCGTCCCGCTCGCCAGCCGTCCAGCGTGGGCGAGGCGTCGCTCCTCCTCGACGCGCGTGATCGGATCCGGACGTCCCGGCTGGGAGTCGTCCACGCCGCGCAGGAAACTCATGACAGATCAGTTTAGGCGGGTCGTACGTGGGGACGAGGTCCACCGGCACCGGCCAAGCTCTCTAGGCGCGCGTCTTGCCCTCGCGGAGCATCTCGAGCGCCTGGGCGACCCGCCGCGTGCGGGTCTCCTCGCGCCTGGCCTCGTCGACCCAGCGCGCGTACTCCTTGCGGTGGGCGTATGCCAGCGCCTCAAACGCTGCTCGGGCCTGCGGATCGCCCTCCAGCGCGGCGGTCAGGGCTGCGTGAACCTCGACCTCGCGGGGCGCTTCGTCAAGGGCCAGTTGCACCTTCACCGTGTCGCCGGCCTCGACGCCGGCCTCTTGGCGAACGGCGCGGCTGAGCCCGAGCAGGAATTCGCCCCCCATCCGGGTGATGCTGGTGCGCCAGGTGTGACCGTTGACGGTGGCGACCACGGGAACCGCTTGGCCCCCTCCCCCACCTTCTCGACGGTCGCTTCGTCGAGGACCACGGCGGCCGCCGGGCCACGCGTCACGAGGGTGGCGGTCATCCGGATCGAGCCCATCCGAGCATCCTTGCACAGGTGCGGCGGGCACCTCCCGCAGCGCGGAGGCCACCCCGCCGTCGGGAGTCCAAACCGGGGCTTGGGCCGGCCGCAGATCGGCTAATCGCAAAGCCCCGACAGGAGAGAGTCCGATGGCCCATGAGACGAACGCTCCTGCGACAGGCTGAGAAGCCCGGATCCTCGCCCGCTCCGGGACTCCGTACCGGGTCAGGCGCGCGGGCGCGAGGAGCCGTACACCAGGCTCCGAGGCAGCGGAAGCGGAGACAGCTTGTTCGCGGCCTCGCCGGCGAGCAGGCGTGGCTCCAGCTTGGCGATCAATGCCGTCAGTTCCTGGCGCTCGGGCTGTGAGAGTTTGCTCGGGCGTCCGCGACCGATCCGCACGAGCTCGATCAGCCGGCTGCGCTCACTCGGCGTCAGCCCTTTGACGTGCTCACGAGCGAGCAGCAGCACCTCGCCGGCGGCGAGCAGCTTGAACACCGGGACCCGCCGCAACCCGGGAACGCGATCGGCGGCCGCGCCAATCGAGCGCGTGAGGAACCCTGTGGGCATGATCTCAGTGTAGGCAGGCGGCCGCCCGACCCACTCAGGTGGTGTGCGCGTTGGCCTTGGCCCAGGCCTGAATCGCCGCCGTGCCGGTGACCACCGAGCGATCGTCGGTGATCAGCACGGGAACGTCCTCCTGGCCGGTGAGCTCCAGGATCTCCTGCCGCTTGCCGCGGCGGCTGAAGGGGACCTTCTTGAACCCTCCGACGACCTTGACCTCGTAGCGATAGCCGGCCTCATCGAGCGCTTGGGCGGCGACACCGCAGGGGTGCTTGACGATCGGCGCGTTGGCGCCGTGCGTCCTGGCCGGGCACGTATAGAGCACCATCACGCCAATCCTATGTCAGCCGTCCCCTGTGGCGTCAGATCGCCATCACCGTTGGCTCGCCCGGTGTCGAGATCGGTCTCGGCTCCGGTCTGCCGGAAGAACTCGGCATCGATCGGCTCCAGCGGCGTGTTGCCGGCGATCAGGTCAGCCGACTTCTCGGCCAGCATCATTACGGGCGCGTATATGTTGCCATTGGTCACATAGGGCATCGCCGAGGCATCGACGACCCGGAGTCCATCGAGGCCGTGGACCCTCATCGTGGCGGGATCGACCACCGAGTCCGCACCCATCCCCATCCGGCATGTGCAGGAGGGGTGCAGCGCGGTCTCCGCGTCGCGGGCCACCCAGTCCAGGATCTGCTCGTCGGTGCTGACCTCCGTACCCGGCGACAGCTCGCCCGCGTTGAACCGATCGAACGCCGGCTGGCCGAGGATGTTCCGCGCGCAGCGGACGGCCTCCAGCCACTCGCGACGGTCCTGCGCGGTGGAGAGATAGTTGAAGCGAAGCGCTGGGTGCCGGCGCGGGTCCCTTGAGATGATCTTCACCGAGCCGCGGGCGTCGGAGTACATCGGGCCGACGTGGACCTGGTATCCGTGGCCCTGGGGGGCCGACCCGTCATAGCGGATCGCGACCGGAAGGAAATGGAACATGAGGTTGGGGTAGGCGACGTCCGAGTTGCTGCGGACGAAGCCGCCGGCCTCGAAATGGTTGGTGGCGCCAGGGCCGCTGCGGGCCAACAGCCAGCGCAGCCCGACCAGAGGCCGGTTGCGCCATTTGAGCGCGGGGGCCACCGACACGGGCAGCTTGCTGGCGTACTGGACGTAGACCTCCAGGTGGTCCTGCAGGTTTTCGCCGACGGCCGGCAGGTCGTGCACGACCTCCACCCCCAGCGTGCGCAGCTCATCCGCGTTGCCGACGCCGGACAGCTGCAGCAACTGGGGCGAGTTGATCGCGCCGCCACAGAGGATCACCTCACCGGCGTCGATCCGCCGCACATTCCCCCGTTCGGCGAGCTCAACCCCGACCGCGCGCGTGCCGTCAAACATCACGCGTGTCACCAACGCCCGGCAGTCGACCTTCAGATTGGGACGGTCCGCCACCGGGTGCAGATAGGCGCGCGCGGCGCTCCACCGTCGCCCATTGCGGATCGTGCGGTCAAATGCCGCAAATCCCTCCTGGCGATAACCATTGACATCGTCGGTGAGCTGGTATCCAGCCTGCTTGACCGCGTCGAAGAATGCCCCGAACAGCGGGCTGGTCGCCGGCCCGCGCTCCAGCACGAGCGGGCCTGCGCCGCCACGCCAGGTGTCGGCTCCCGCCATGCAGGTCTCCATCCGCTTGAAGTACGGCAGGCAGTGGGCGTAGTCCCAGGCCTCCATGCCCGGGTCCGATGCCCAGCGCTCGTAATCGAGCGGGTTGCCGCGCTGGAAGATCATCCCGTTGATCGAGCTAGAGCCCCCCAGCACCTTGCCCCGAGCGTGATAGATGCGCCGGCCGTTCATGTGCGGTTCGGGTTCTGACTCGTAGCGCCAGTCGTAGAACCGGTTGCCGATCGGGAACGAGAGCGCCGCGGGCATGTGGATATAGACGTCCCAGGAGTAGTCCGGGCGGCCCGCCTCAAGCACCAGCACGCGGGTCGACCCGTCCGCGCTCAGGCGGTTGGCCAGCGCACATCCGGCCGAGCCTCCGCCGACTATCACGATGTCGTACCTCACCTTGCCGCCTCCTCTAGCCATATGCGTCGCTTGGTCTCGTATTCAGCGGGCAGCGCCCCTTCGAGCGCCTCGGCCGCCGCCAAGGCGGTGAGGGCCGAGCGGTAGTCACCCCAGCGGGCGTCACCTTCGGCGAGCAGCAGCGCCAGCTCCAGCGCATCGTGGTGCTCGGCGTCGGCCAGCGCCGGCCCCGGTATCGCCACTCGGTCGGCCAGCAGCCCGGCTTGCAGCGGGGCCGGGCGCGCCGTGGACAGATACGGAGCCAGGTAACGGCCCGCGATCTTGGCCGGCGGCCACCACAGCGGTTGGTCCGATGCCGACGGCGCCGCCGGACCGCTGTGCGAAGGTGACGGCACGTCGATCGCCACCGACGCCCGTCGGGAGAGGCGATGCGGCTCGCAGCGCAGGTACAGCGGCGCTCCGGAGGTCATCAGCAGCCCGCGGAGCACGGGGCGAAACGAGATCGGCTCGATCGGCGCGCCGGCGCGCTGCGCGATCGCCTCCGCGGCCGCGTCGGCCTGCTGGGCCGCCAGGCCGCCCTGCTTGTACGGAAACGTGGTCACGTCGCCGGCGGCGTAGACGTCGGGCGCTCCCGTGACGCGCCCGTGGGTGTCGACGGGGATGAAACCCCGGTCGTCGGCCGGCAGCCCGGCCAACAGCGGGCCCTCCAGCGCTGGGAGCGTGACGACTCGGTCGGCGGCCACGTTGCCGCCGCCGGCCAGCACGAGCTGCCGATGCGCAATCGTGGCCGGCAGCGCGGAGCAGCGCAGCCTGATTCCGACCGCCGAGAGCATCTGACGCAGGGCCGCCTCCGCCGGCGGTCCGAACAGCCCCAGGGGCTCCTCCTCGGGGGTGACGATCGTCACGCGTGCGCCGCTGCCCTGATCGCGAAGGTGCGCCGCCGTCATCAAGGCCAGCTCGTACAGCGGCAGTGCCCATGTCTGCTCACGGGCCAGCGCGAACGCCACTGAGGTGGCCGTCCCGTCGACCAGCTCGTCGAGCAGCGTCCGCAGCCGCGGCACCTCGGCTCGGCCGGCGAACATCAGCGCTCCGGGGAGCGGGTTGGTGGTCCTGGCGCCGGTGGCGATCAACAATGCGTCGTAGGGGATAGTCGCGTTCGACGCCGTCATGACTGCGTGGCCCGTGGGATCGACCCGTACCAACGAGTCGACGATCTGGGCCACGTGCTGGTCAGCGAGGATCTCGGCAAGCTGATAGGTCCGCGCCTCGGCGCGCCCGAATGCCTCAGCGACCGTGACCGGGCGGTAGACCAGCTCGGGGTCGGGCGCTATCAGCGAGATCGTCACCCGATCGCCGGCCAGCGCGCGCAGAGCGAGCAGACCTTCCAGCGCGGCAACGCCGCCGCCGGCGATCAGCACTCGCAGGGGGGTATCGCCGCTAGGCGTCATTCGCCGTCCCGCACGGTGATCCCGGCAGCTGCTGGCAAGGCTCCCTCCCACGCTGGCTGATTTGCCGCAGACGCTACCCGCTCCCGGCGCGGCGATCATCCGAGCGGGGCACGCGAACGGATTCAGTAGATCTCCGCGCCCGGAGATGTCCAGGATCAACGTCCCGAGTCAAGAACCGGTAGTTACAGCGGAGCGGCGCTGTGGCATCGTTGCGACGCGGGGCGCTGCCGCTTCCGCTAGAAACCACGATGCGATGTCTACGGCGCGCTCCGAGCCCATGACCGCGCAACTGGCACACTCGGTGCAGGCGCTGGTCAAGCGGTACGACAGTTCGGCCTTTGAGCCGCAAGACGGTCGCGCGCGGGTGCGCCTGGAGCTGCCCGGTGCCGATGCTTGGGATGTCGTACTAGAGCGCGGCACGGCACGGACCGAGCCTGCGAACGGCCCCGCGGACGCGCTCCTGAGCGCCGACGCACGAACATGGGCGGCAATCGTCGCTGACCCTCTGGGTGGCATGCGCGCGTATGAGTCCGGGCGCCTGTCTGTGCGCCACAACCTGCACGTCGGGGTCGGGTTCCTGGCCTCGACCAGCGGGATCAGCAGCCCAGGACGTCTGCGGTTTGCCACCGTCGTCACCCGGCGCCTGCACCTCTCGACGGTGGAGGCGGGCACCGGGACACCGGTCCTGGCGATTCACGGACTTGGCGCCACCAAGGGATCGTTCCTGCCCACCGTCGTTGCGCTCGCTGATCGCTTCCGCGTGATCGCCGCCGACCTCCCGGGATTCGGCGACTCCGACAAGCCGATCGGAGTGCGCTACGACCCCGGCTACTTCGCCGACACGATCATCGACCTGCTCGACGCGCTCGGGTTAGACCGCGTGCACCTGATCGGCAACAGCCTCGGTGGGCGGATCGCCCTGGAGATCGGGCTGCGCACACCTCAGCGCGTCGGTCGAGTAGCTCTGCTGGCGCCATCGCTGGCCTGGCGGCGACCGCGTCGGTGGGCGCCAGCGCTCCGGCTCGTTCGACCAGAGTTGGGTCTGATCCAGCTTGCCCCACGCCCCGTCGTCCAGGCGCTCGTCCAGCGCCTCATCCCCGGAGCCGACAGTGGCTGGACTGCAGCGGGGGTAGACGAGTTCCTGCGCGCCTATCTCACGCCCGCTGGACGCGCCGCCTTCTACGCCGCTGCACGCCATATCTACCTTGAGGCGCCGTACGGCAAGGACGGCTTCTGGCCCCGGTTGGGCGAGCTTACGCCCGACGCACTGTTCGTCTGGGGCCGCCGCGACACGCTCGTGCCGATCGCCTTCGCCCGCCACGTCGCCGAGGCGCTCCCGCAGGCGAGTCAACTGGAGCTTGACTGCGGGCACGTGCCCCAGATCGAGCGCCCCGCGCAGACGAACAAGGCGATCGCGGAGTTCTTCTCAGGCTTCGCGCTGAGCCCCGCGTTGCTTAGAGCCCCAGCGCCGCCGCCAGCGCGGTCCACTCGCGTCGCGGGATCCCGCTGACGCCGACCGGCTGCAGGCAGACGTGGTCGGCGCCCGCGTCAAGGTGCGCACGCGCGACCGCGGCGATCTGATCAGCACTGCCGTGCGGGATGATCGCGTCGATCAGCCGGTCAGAACCGCCGCCGGCGATGTCGGCGTCGCTGAACCGGAACTTCAGCAGGTTGGTGGTGTAGTTGCGAAGTCCGAGATAAAGCGCGGCATACTCGCGCGCCCTGGACCGGGCGCGATCGTCGTCGACCTCCAGCACGCAGGCCAGCTCCGGCGCGATCAGCACACCCTCACCCAGGCGCTGGCGGGCAAAGCGCGTGTGCTCCACCGGCACGAAGTACGTGTGCGCGCCGCGTGATCGCTGCGCGCTCAGATCGAGCATCTTCGGTCCCAGCGCGGCCGCGCAGCGCTGGTCGAGGGGGACCGGCGTCGGCGCGGCGTCGAGTCCGTCAAAGAAGCTGCGCATCGTCCTCAACGGCCGCGAGTAGTCGCTGGTCGCCTCCGGATGCCCTGCCCCGATCCCCAGCAGCAGCCGGTCGGGGAACGACCCGATGAGCTGAGCGTGCTCGGCGGCCACGGTCGCGGGTTCGTTCTGCCACACGTTGACGATTCCGGTGGCCACGATCAGGCTGTCGGTCGCCTCCAGCAGCGGCGCCACCGTGGGCAGCTTCGGTGAACCGCCCAGCCAGAACGCGCCAAACCCAAGCTCCTGCGCCAGCTTGGCCGCCTCGCCCGCGTTCTGCTCGCCGATCGCTCGGTGGGAGGTCCAGACTCCGAACTTGCTTAGGTGCATTGCGGCAGCTTTGCAGATTCCAGCGCGCCGCTCAGGGATTGGTGATGGCAATCGCGCACCATTGCACCTCACGTCCAAGCACGGCCTCGATCCACACCGCAGCCAGATACGCGTAGGGCGAGTTGGTGTCAAACCAGAAGACGGGACGCACCGCCACGAGTATGGCTGCCGCGCCCAGCGCCCGGCGGCGCGCTATTCGGTCTGTCGCGCCAGCAGCGCCAGGAAGCGCGCGATCCGGCCGCGCTCTTCATCGGGCAACGAGTCGCCGGCCTGCACCAGCAGCGTCATCGGCAGGCGCTCACGCGCCCAGGTGCGGACCGCGTCGCTGAAATCCGTGCCCACCCATACGAGCGGAAGGGATCCGGCAAACGAGATCACCGTCTCGGCTTGGGCGGCCGCCGTCTCCTCACTGCGCACGATCGAGACGGTGACGAGGTCAAGCGCGT